>Ga0268299_1000978_pt1 | contig 64412 bp, 59 predicted proteins | sample NOBtaG_FD_193484 | JGI IMG/M metagenome (GOLD analysis project Ga0268299, IMG submission 193484) | Activated sludge microbial communities from bioreactor in Nijmegen, Gelderland, Netherland - NOB reactor | ecosystem: Engineered > Bioreactor > Aerobic > Activated sludge | place: Netherlands...
ATCGCGATGCTCACGCGTCTTCGACCGGAACGTCATAACCGGCTCACGCGCAGTCGTCCTCGTTAGCGTCCTCGCCTCAGCGATCGTCACGAAACCCCATTCGCCATGCGCATCCCTGCGACCGGCCAGGGGTATGGACACGGCCTCACGTCATGCTCACCTACATCAGGTGATCCTCGCGTCGCCACACTCTATCTCTCAGCCTGTGGAGGATGGCGCGTATCCCCAGCATGTGCACCCGGCCCCCGAATGACTCAACGAACTGCACATCACTAGGGCCATGCCTAGTATGAGAATCCTGCTGTCCTGTTAGGCTGAGCGTACGCGTCATCGAGAGACAGGCTGTCTCCTGCCGCAATGCCTTCGGGCCCAACAGCCACACTGCAACTGACACTCAGAGGAGGACGACCCATGCATAACGATGCTTCATCCAACTGGTCGGCATTCATGGCCGGAGCATTCATCGGCGCCGGGATCGCGCTGCTGCTTGCGCCTCAATCAGGAACCGAATTGCGATCGACACTCCGGGACTACGCGTCCAAAGCCAAAGACGAACTCGATGAGGCTGCCGACCAGGGTCGGGCCGCTTGGGATCAGGCGGTGGAACGCGGTCAAGAATATGTGGCAACGGGAAAACAGACGTTGCGACAGGCAGGCCGAACGGCACGCGAGTTTGTCGACGAGAAGGTCGAGGCGGCCAAGCAGTCCGTCGAAGAGGCCTCCTCCACACGGGCCTAAGCCCATCACCGGCTGATTTCGACATCTAAGGAGGAGCTCGTCCATGATGACACCGATGATCCAGCTCGCCGCAGGTCTGACCTTACTCACCCTGGTCGGTTGCCACTCGACGACCGGCAAGACCGCCGGCCAAACCATCGATGATGGGTCCATTACCGCAGCCGTGAATTCACGATTAACCTCGGATCGCCTCTCGAATTTCACCCGAATCGATGTGGATACAGACCGAGGCGTCGTGACGCTCAATGGCGTCGTCAACTCTGCCGAGCAGAAAATGCGGGTGGCGGAATTGGCGCGCGCGGTGAATGGCGTGCGCACCGTCAACAACAATCTCCAGATCCAGGCACAGTAACGCCGCTCAGAATCTATCGGGCCGCTCGATGAACAGAAGGAGGCATGTCATGAAACTCCGTCGTATCCTCGTCGCTCCAGCGATTACCGCCGTCCTTCTCACGGGAGCGGCCTGCAACCATACCATTCCCAAGACCGCGTCTAAACCGACCCCACCGCCGATCACGAGCGCGGTCCCGTCCTTCACCGCGATGGCACATGAAGAGACGCGGTCCCCCGTGTCGCACCTGCCCGTCCAAGTCAAAACGGATCTGACGCCGATTCAAACGACGATCCGCAAGGTCGTACCGGACCGCCTGACGGAGGAGGGTCATCCTTTGGCGCAGGACTTCCGGTGGACGTTCGTCAGGAACGGCGAGCCCCACGTCCACATCCAGGACGGACTGGTGGTGATCCAGGCCGAATACAAAGGCGAGATCGAAGCGCGCGGAAGTTCCCGCGGTTGCAGACTGGACCCGGTGTACGCCACGCTGGACGCCAGTGGAACGCTCCAGCTCGTACAGAACCGGGACACGCTGTCCTTTGCATTCGACCCGACCCATGTGACGGTGACGACGAAGCCGGAGAGCGATGCGCGCTGCAACATGTTCAACGTGGCCACCAACGAACAGCTGCCGGAGTTGTTCGGCCTGATGCAAATCAAAACCGCCATGGCGGAGGCGGTACATCCGGAGACCTTCAGCATTCCCTTCCAGCGGATCTGGGACACGCTTGAAGGCCCGTTGTCCATGCCCATCGCTTCCTTAAATACGCGCGCGTGTCTGTACGGGCACCCGCGGGAGATGCTCATGAGCCAGCAAAAAGGCACGTTGCGAGAGACGGTGATTACGGGCACCGCGAAACAGATGCCGCTGGTCACCTACGAGGTGACGTGCCCGGAGGCCGTGCCGACCGTGGCACTCGTCAACTCCGGTCCGCCCTCCTCGGAACATACGCCCTATGTCATGCTGGCCAAGATCCCGATTTCGTTCCAACAGATCTCGCATCAGCTCCAGGACAGGCTCTTCCATCAGACGATCTTCCTGGATTCGACGGCCAACGAGTCGGCCGTCATTGAGCGGGTCACCGCCGCCGATGCGAACGGGCGGGTCCTGCTGACGGTCGAGACAGCGGGTGAACTGAAGGGCACGATTTATTACTGGGGCACCCCGCGATTGGACGATGCCGGGAAGTCCCTTACGATTCCTGATCTCCAAATGGCGAATGAATCCAGAACGGCTATCGATTCCATTCGCGTCGGATTCTGGCAGACCGTCGACCGCGAGCTGCAGCCAAAACTCCGGCAGGCGACGGCCATGGACCTCTCGAATCAGGTAGATCGGCTGAAGCAGACCGTCACCGGGAGTCACCGCTCCGGAGACCTCACGATGGATATTCTGGTCACTCGACAGCAGCCGGATCAGGTGCGATCGACAGCCCAGGGCATCACCGTGTCCATCTTGTTGGAAGGCACGGCCAATGCCTCAGGACAGATGACGCTCCAGACACAGGCGCCTCACGCGATGTTGGGGCAGCCCAACCGGTGACCGTCGACAGTCCGATCCGAGACGCCGAGTCTCCTCCCCGGCGAGACCTGGCCCCGGGCGTGTTCGATCAGGATCCTCCCCAGTATGCGTCAGGAAACCTCCCTGCTAGGGTCCTATTAAGACATCCGACATGGAACCGAGACGGATGACGACCAGGCGCTGGACGAATTCTTCGAGGACATGATGCAGACGGTCCGCATGCACTTTCTGGCAGAGGAGCGAGATCTCTATCCGCATCTCCAACCAGCGGTCGGCTAAGGGAGGCCGCCCAGCCTGCACTTCACCACCCTGTTCGGAAGAGAGAGGAGTGACATCGTATGCCACGCACTCCGGTTCGGTTCGCCGTCGTCGGTCTCGGACACATTGCGCAGGTTGCGGTGCTACCCGCGTTCGCACACACTAGGTCGGATGCGCGCCTCAGCGCGCTCGTCTCTGACGATCCGGTCAAACGTCGCGTGCTTGGTAAGCGCTACGATGTCCCCCACACCTATACCTATCGTGAATACGACACCTGTCTGCGCAGCGGTGAGATCGATGCCGTCTATATCGCCCTTCCGAATAGTCTCCACCGCGAATTCGCGGTGCGGGCAGCCAGGGCCGGCATTCATATCCTCTGTGAAAAGCCCATAGCGGTGACTGCCGCCGATTGCCGAGCGATGGCGCGGGCCGCCGACCGGAACAAGGTCAAGCTCATGGTCGCGTACCGCCTGCACTTCGAGACCTGCAATCTCCACACGATCAAGCTGGCCCAGTCTGGAACGCTCGGCGATCTGCGTCTGTTCCATTCGGTCTTCACGCAGCAGGTGCGCCAAGGCGACGTCCGTCTGAAGCAACACCTCGGCGGCGGTCCGCTGTATGACATCGGGGTCTATTGCATCAACGCCGCGCGATATCTGTTTCGAGACGAACCGATCGAGGTGTCGGCTTTCACCAGCGGAGGCGACCGACGCTTTCAGACAGTGGAAGAAGCGGCCTGCGTCCTGATGCGATTTCCCCACGATCGTTTGGCGACGTTTACCTGCAGCTTCGGTGCGACGGATGAAACCATGTACGACATCATCGGAACGAAGGGACGTATCCGGGTCGAGCCGGCCTATGACTATGTGGGAGGGCTGAGCGCCGCCGTGACGATCAACGGGAAAACCAAGGTCGAAACATTCAAAGCCGGGGATCAATTCGCACCCCAACTGATCCATTTTGCTTCCTGCATTCGAAAGAATCGCGAACCGGAACCGAACGGCGTGGAGGGCCTGATCGATGTGCAGATCGTTGAAGCCCTGCACAAGTCGGCCCGTACGGGGCGGCCGGTCGCGCTTCGCCTCCCCAGGAAACGCACAAGGCCGGACATTCGACTCGCCATGCATTATCCGCCCGTGTCGAAAGCCACAGAGGTCCGCACGACTTCGCCGACCTTGTGACGGAGAGCATGACTGATGAACAGGACTAGGGGTTTGCCGAGTACAGCATCGATGTGAGCGCCGCTAGGCTCTGTACGTAGCCCGCGCGAAGACGCGCGAACACGATCGTTCGTGATGCATGAGAAGGAGAGCAGTATGGAACCGGACATGGAACAGGCCGTGAAGCACGTGAGTGACCGGATCGTAGATGTCGCGGAGCAGACGGTCGACGCAGCCGCTCGCACCACAGACTATGTTCGGCAACAGGGAGTCGGCGGAGCCGTGGAGGACCTGGAAATTCTGATTCGACGGTATCCGTTGCAGGCACTCCTGCTCGGCCTCGGATGCGGTTATCTCCTCTCCCGCGCGAGGCCCGACTAGAAAGGACGCGACATGGAAAATCCGCACCCGATATCCATCGCCGCATTGCTGCAAGGGCTCCTGGAAGACATCCGGGTATTGATCGGCCAGACGATGCGATTGGCCCGCGATGAGATGAAGCTGGAACGCCAGAAGCTGACCAGCCTCGCGGTTCGCATCGGTATCGGCCTCATGATGGCGTTCATGACCACGGTGCTCCTGCTTCTGATGGTCGTCCATCTCCTGCACAGTTGGCCGGGCCTCCCGCTCTGGGCGAGTTATGGAATCGTCGGCCTCCTCTGCGCACTCACTGCAGGCCTGCTCCTGGGCAGCGCCGCGTCCCTAGGGGCCACCCTTCGCTTGTGGCCGTTCCGTACTCTTCACTCGATAAAGGAAGACGCCCGATGGATCAAAGAACAGATGCTGTCGACCAAGACCTGAAAGATATTCTGCACACGAGAATCGCCATCGCGAACAAACTGGATGCGTTGGAGCAACGTGTCCTTCATCACGCGGAGGACGCCACGATGCAACTGACCCGAGTGCTCGATCGAACCACTCAGAACGTGAACGAACTTGTGGATAAAACGAAGGCCGTCATCGATCCCTCGCGCCACATCCAGGCACACCCATGGCTGATAGTAGGCGGAGCGCTCTGCGCCGGGTACGCACTCGGTCTGCTTGAACGCGGAACGCGGCACCACCGCAACGGGGTGTATCCCTATTACCCAGCCGGCGCAAAGGCGTCGCCCGTCATGCCGTCAACCTCACAACGGGTTCGGAAATCGGAACAGTCCGACGGGATCTATGACTACTATCCTGAGCCGTCACCCTCCCCTCCTAAGCAGGACAACCGGGAAGACCGGAGCCTCTGGCACAGTCTGCCACAGGAATTCGGGCAGGAAACGGAAGAGGCCAAACAAATGGTCTTCCAGCTTGGACGAGGCCTGATCGTCGAATTGACCCGGCGTATGGTTCCTGAAATTGCGCGCTCCCTCGGCGTGAAATTACCGGCCGGCGCCCCAGCCGAAACAGCAGAAGCGGCACCCTCACGGGACAAACACGCGACATCGCCTGGACCGAAGGAAAAGGGTGATTCACCTGCCTCGTAGTCGGCCACCCCTCATGTCGGGGGTCAGTATCCGCCGTTTTGAATAGGAGAACACTGCGTGTCAGCCTCTTTGACCAGTTCGTCGCCACGCTGGAACCCGTGGAAGCGTGGTGGGCTTGACTGGAAAACGTTCACTCTCCGCTTATGGAAAGAGAGTCAGCGCGACGACATCTTCGGCCGAGCGGCGCAACTCGCTTACTACTTTCTCCTGGCGCTCTTCCCGGCGCTGCTGTTCCTCACGGCCTTGATCGGACTCTTTCCGTTAACGGACATGCTTCCGGAATTGATGCAATACCTGCGAACCGTTTTGCCGGCCGATGCCCTGTCGCTCCTGGAACGGTATCTGGAAAATGTGGTTCGAGGCAGCGGAGGCGATATTCTGTCACTCGGATTATTGGGCGCCCTCTGGGCCTCATCCAGCGGCGTGACGGCTATTATGGAAGCGCTGAACGTCGTGTATGGGGCACAGGAGACTCGGCCCTACTGGAAGGTACGGCTGATTGCCTCTCTGCTGACCGTCGGCCTGGCTGGGTTCATCATTCTCTCTATGACGTTGATTCTCTATGGTGCGCGCATCGGAGAATGGATCGCAAATATCGTCGGACTGGGATGGCTGTTTCTCCTCAGCTGGAACATCTTTCAATGGCCCGCAGCCATCCTGCTGATGCTGTTCGCTCTCGCGGTGATCTATTACGTCTGTCCGAACATCGAACACGACTGGCGCTGGGTCACCCCCGGCTCGGCCTGCGCCGTCTCCTTGTGGCTCGGGCTCTCGTTAGGGTTCAAAGCCTACGTCGAACATTTCGGCAACTACAACGCCGCCTATGGCTCTATCGCCGGTGTCATTGTCCTCATGTTGTGGCTCTACCTGACCGGCATGGTGATGTTGCTGGGTGGAGAAATCAATGCCCAGATCGAACAGGCGGCGGCTGCGCTTCGTCGAGGTGAACAGTCGCGCCAACCAATCACGCCATCCCTCCCGCGGCCAACCCAGACGGAGGAGCGCAGGCCGTCATGACACCGGACTCTTCCACTGTCATCGCCACACGCATGACGCACCCTGATCCCGTCCACCGCGATGAGCCCGCCACGGCGGATCGGCATCTCTGGCAAATCAGGCCGATACGGGATCTCCTCTGGGTCGGCGGAGTGCTCTTCTTTCTCTGGTTCGGCTACTACCTCCGCGGCGTCTTTACTCCGGTCTTGATCGCCCTCCTGCTGGCCTATCTGTTTAACCCGCTCATTCGACGGGCCGAGGAACGCCGGCGTATCCCACGCCCCGTGAGCATCTCGATGATTCTGTTCCTCTCGGCGGTGCTGACCGTGGGTCTGATCACCTGGCTGGGGCCGTTGCTGGCGGAGCAGGTCCAGTCCTTCGCCGAACGTGTGCCGGGCTATATCCACAGCATCGCGCAGCGCTACCACGTGCGGCTCGGCGACTTTTCGGAACACCTCTCGACGATCGCCGTCAGTCTGCGCGATGATCCCCTGTCGATCTTGCGGCCGATCTTCTCCGGCACAGGCCAGGCATTCGGCGTACTGGGGACGGTGATCGGCACGACCACCGATGTCGTCGTCGCGTTTATCCTGATCCCGATCTACTTCTTTTTCTTCGCCTGGCGTTTCGACCACAGCATCGAAACGCTGAAGCCCTATATTCCCGTCAGCCACCGCGCCCGCGTGCGCCGCATCGTGACACGCATGGACCAGGCCGTGAGCGGATTCTTTCGCGGCCGCCTAACGATCGCGCTCGGGTCGGCTATGCTTTACTCGTTCGGCTGGGCCATGACGGGCATCCGCTACTGGTTTCTCCTGGGACTGATCACCGGTGTGTTGACCATCATCCCCTATGCCTCGTTGATCGGCTGGCCCTTGGCCGTGCTGTTGAAATATCTGGACGTGCTCTCCGCCGAAAACGGGACCTTCGACTGGATGACCATTGTGGTCTGGCCGTCCCTCGCTTACCTGCTGGTCCAGTTCATCGAGAGCTGGCTGCTGACCCCATGGGTGCAGAGTCAGTCGATGGACATGAGCGCCGTGACCGTGCTGATCGTGGTGTTCGTCGGAGGCGCGTTGGGCGGGTTTTACGGGCTGCTGCTCGCCATCCCCATTGCTGCGTGTCTCAAGATTCTTGGTGAAGAACTTGTCCTGCCGCAGTTGGCCCGTCTCGCCGCACCGCCCGGTTTGTCCGAACACAGGCAGAAGGAGGCCCTATGAGCACCGTGGCGGATCTCTTGATCGATCGACTGTTGGACTGGGGGGTCGACACCATATTCAGCCTGCCCGGCGACGGCATCAACGGTATCTATGAAGCGTTGCGAACGCGCCGTGACCGCATTGCGCTGGTCCTGGTGCGACACGAAGAGTCAGCGGCACTCGCCGCTTGCGGCTATGCCAAATTCACCAGACGGCTGGGTGTCTGCCTGGCCACCTCCGGACCGGGCGGCATCCATCTTCTAAACGGGCTCTACGATGCGAAATGCGATGGTCAAGCGGTTTTGGCGATTACGGGCCACACGTTTCATGATCTTATCGGGACGCATTATCAGCAGGACGTCAACCCCGACAAACTGTTCAGCGACGTGGCCGCCTACAGTGAGCGAGTCATGGGGCCGGCCCATGTCTGCAATGTGGTGGATGAAGCCATCAAGACGGCCATTTCTCGTCGCACGGTCGCGCATCTGACAATCCCCAAAGACGTGCAGGACTGGTCCGCCGACGGACAAGGCTCCAAGGCCAATGTTCCCGGACACAGCGGCGACCTCTATAGTGACCCGCTGCCGCTTCCGTCACGAGTCCTGCTCGAGAAGGCGGCTGCGGTACTGAACAGCGGAACGAAGGTCGCGATCCTCGCCGGACGTGGTTGTTTGGGCGCGAGGGATGAGATTATCCAGCTGGCTGACAGGCTGGCTGCGCCGATCATCAAACCGCTATTGGGAAAAGGTGTCGTGCCGGACGACCACCCTCTGACCACGGGAGGTATCGGTCTGCTCGGGACCGCACCCTCCCAGGAAGCCTTGGAATCTTGCGAGACGTTGATCATCGCCGGCAGCAGTTTTCCATATATGGAGTTCTACCCGAAACCCGGCCGGGCCAGAGCCGTCCAGATCGATTTGGACGCAAGCCGTATCGGCTTGCGATACCCGGTTGAGGTCGGATTGGTGGGCCAATGCTGGGACGTGCTTCGCGCGCTCCTTCCCCTGCTCCGGAAGAAAATCGACCGCACCTTTCTGGAAGCCTCCCAGGCGCGTATGGCCGAGTGGAATGCGTTACTCGAAACGCGAGGCACCAGAACCGACGCCCCGATGAAACCTCAGGTTGCGGTGCGGGCCCTGAATGAATTTCTGGCAGATGATGCGATCATCTGCTGCGATACCGGCACGGTCACGACCTGGGTCGCACGCCACATCGCCATGAAGGGCACCATGGAGTTCTCCGCCTCGGGTACCCTGGCAACCATGGCCAACGGGTTGCCCTACAGCCTCGGCGCAGGCATCGCCCATCCGGGACGGCAGATCGTCTGCATCGCCGGCGACGGCGGATTTTCCATGCTGATGAGTGAATTGGCGACGCTCGTGAAATACGCCCTTCCCGTCAAGATCCTTGTGCTGAAGAACAACCTGCTCGGCATGATCAAGTGGGAACAACTCGCGTTCGAAGGCAATCCTCAGTACGGCGTGGAACTGCAGCCCATCGACTTCGCCGCGTGCGCCCGATCGTGCGGAGCGGCTGGGTTCAGCGTCGAAGATCCCGCCGACCTGCGGGACGTCTATCGGCAGGCCTTTGCGTACCCCGGGCCGGTGGTGGTGGAGGCGGTCATCGATCCCATGGAGGCGCCGCTCCCCGGCGCAATCACGATGGAGCAAGCCTGGCAATTCGCAAAGGCGGTCGCCCGGGGTCAAGCGGATCGTTGGGATTTGATGAAAAGCCTGATGGTGAATAAGATTCGCGAAGTGGTGTGATGAGGCCGGACCGAAGAAAGGAGTGACTGCGCATGGAAGGAATCGGTCGCATCAAATGGGCCATCGCAGGAGGATACATTCCCCGTCGCAGTCATGGCTCGGCGCCACAGAAGACGAGCCATGAGACCCTGTGCATCCTGAATACGTCGGCGAAGGACGCTCTCGTGCAGATCACGCTCTATTTCGCCGATCGCGAGCTTGTCGGTCCCTATCGGGTCACGGTCGCGGCACGCCGAATCACACATCCGCGGTTCAACGACCTGACGGACCCTGCTCCCATTCCCGTCGAGACCGACTATGCAAGCGTCATCGAATCGAGCGTGCCGATTGTGGTGCAGCATACCCGGCTTGATTCACGCCAGGCGGAAAACGCGCTCTTCAGCACCATGGCCTTCCCGCTGCCCTGACGTCGCCCACGGCAGGGCCGGCCGGCATCACGCGGCCTGAACGATCTCTTTTCGCGCTCGGAGTTCCTCGTCCTTCACCAGCACCGGAGGCGGGATCGGAAGGCGGCGATTCCGCAGAATCACCTCATCGACAATGTCGCCGCACTGAATGCACCGCTGTCCCCAGAACCAGTAGCCCCCCAGGCTTTCGCCGATATCCATGCACCGCTCCTGGACCATCCATCCTCCGCAACGAGTGCAGTTCATCGGCTGGTGGGTTCGGGTAGCGGTGGTGGTCCCTGCAACGCTGGTCATCGTGGCATGCATGACAGGCTCCCTTCAAATTGTACGGTTGAATGAGTTCAACCGGTCATGCTCACTGATACCAGGCCCCCCTCGACGGGAATACTAGCGCAGTCCCCAGGTGCCCGCACAACGCACCCTAGTCCGCAGGGTTATAGTGTGAGCCGGGCCAGCATGGAGCGAGTGATCGTCTGTCGACCGGATACGTAGTCCAGCCAGGGATCCATGTCGAGCTGCTGCAAGCGGCGCGGGAGATTCGAGAGGGTACAATGATCGGAACGAAGCTGCGGAGACAATTCATCCCAGGCCAGCGGCACAGAGACCGGAGCCCCGCGCCGTACCCTGGTTGAGTAGGCGGCCACCGCCGTCGCGCCTTCCGTATTGCGTAGATAATCGACGAAGATTTTTCCCTTCCGCTGCTGAGTCGACATCGTGGCAACGAACCGTTCGGGAATCATACGCACCAGATGCTCGGCAACGGCCTTGGAAAACGCCTTCGCCTCCTCCCATCCTCCTGTACGACGGATCGGCACGACGACATGCAGGCCCTTCCCGCCGGTGGTTGTGACGAAGCAGCGCAACTCCAGTTCTTCGAGTAAGGTCCGGAGCAGCCGGGCCGCCTCCACCACCAGTTTCCATGGCATATCCGGCGCTGGGTCGAGATCACACACCACCCGATCCGGCCGGTCCGGGCGATCGCGGGTGGCCCCCACATGTGGAGTTCCAAGACCCCAAGTTGTACGAGCCCGATCAGGGCCGGCAGCGAATCGGCGACCATGTAGACGGCCGACGATTCTGTGCTGGGAATTTCCACCCGACCGATCACCTCAGGAATGCGATCCGTCGCATGTTTTTGGTAGAAGCATGCCTGCTGGTACCCATCCGGACAACGCACCAGGCTCAGGGATCGACCGTGCAGATGCGGCAGGATCCACTCACTCACCGTCTCGTAGTAGCGCGCCAAGGCTTCCTTGGTGAGTGCCTGCTCAGGATAAAGACTGCGCTCCGGATGGGTCAGCCGCACACCCTCGACGACCATGTCCGCAGCCGAGTCAGCCTTTCGCCCGGCAACCCGGCGCCCTGGCTCGACGACCGATCGCTTTCTGCTCGGTACTCGTCCCGTCACCGACTCCCGTTTTACCGCAGAGGCGGGCTTGTCCTCGCGTAAGCCTTGACATGACGCCTGCCGAAGCTGCCCATCCTTGGTCCACTCGGCAAAAGCCACTTCCGCCACCAGCGTCGGCCTGACCCAATGGATCCTCGCGCGCCACCCTGTCGGAGGCACCGATTGGAAGGGTGAAACTTGGCGCTTGATGGCGCAGAGCCGGCGATGGAGCACTTGCAATGATCGCGTGGAAAACCCGGTCCCCGTCCGTCCTGCCTAGCGCAACATTCCTTGCCCCGCTCACATCCCATACGGACGAGAGTCCAGGCCCCCGACAATTTGTCACCGTGAAGCGTGAACTTCAGGCGCCCGCGCATGAGGCCCGTGCGCGGATCTTCGAGAGGAGTCCAGCGGCCACGGTCCCAGAGCAGCACGGTACCTCTGCCGTATTGCCCCGCAGGAATGAGACCTTCAAAGTGTGCATAGTCGATCGGATGGTCTTCCACCTGAACGGCGAGGCGCTTCTGCGCGGGATCGAGACTCGGACCCTTGGGCACGGCCCAGCTTTTCAAGGTTCCATCCTACTCCAAACGAAAGTCATAGTGCAGACGACTCGCCGCATGTTGCTGAATCACGTACAGTTCCTCGCCCTCTCGGGACCCGATCCGACCGCGTGGTTCAGGCGTCTTTTTGAAATTCCGTTTCTTCCGGTAGGAGTGAAGACTCATGGTTTCCCCGCAGGGCTCTGAACCGACGTCCGGCCTGTCTTCTGCCACGCCCGTAACACCTCCGCCACGCTCCACGCCTGGGCGATACAGCCTCGTGGGTGGTACGGGGGCTCGGCATCGAAAATTTCGCTAATCGTGCCGATCCCGGCGTCCGGGAGATGACGCTGAAATCCTTCCAACAGCGACCGCGCCTGGAGGGGATCGGGCGAGACCTTCAGCCAGGCATCGATGAACGGTCCGATCAACCAGGCCCAGACCGTCCCTTGATGGTAGGCGGCATCCCGCGCGCGAAGATCGCCGAAGTATTTGGATCTGTACTCGTGGTGCTCCCGCGAGAGACTCCGCAAGCCGACCGGCGTCAGGAGTTTCTCGGCAACCTGCTCTACCACCCCCCGCCATCGCACGTCATCCAACACCGCATGTGGCAGCGAAATCGCCAGGAGTTGGTTGGGCCGAAACACGCGATCGTCGCCCTGCTCACCATCAACCACGTCGTACAGGTAGCCGCCCGCCTCGTACCAGAATCGCCGGTTGAATGATTCTCGCGCCTGCTCCGCCAGTTCAGCCCACTCGGATTCCGGTCGACCGGTCAAGCTTCCCCACTCAGCCATGCAACACAAGGCATGGTACCAGAGGGCCTGGATTTCAACGGGTTTGCCCCGACGAGGCGTGACGACCCACCCGTCCACCTTCGCGTCCATCCAGGTGAGTGGGTACCCATCCGCGGCAGCTCGAAGCAATCCGTCGCGCCGGTCCACGCCGATCCCGAACCTGGTGCCCCGCACATGATGGTCGAGGATAGATCGCAACACCGGCTGCAACTCGACAAGCAGGTCCCGATCCCCTGTCACGCGAGAGTACCGATCGAGCGCGTGGAAGTACCACAGGGTCGCGTCAGCCGTGTGATACAAGCCTTCCCGTTCTCCCTCCGGAAAGAGATTGGGCAGCAGCCCGTCCTGTACGTAGCCGGCGAAGGTCTTCAGAATGGACCGCGCCTCCCGGTGCCGCCCCGTGCAGAGCGTGAGTCCTTCCAAGCTGACCATCGTGTCGCGCCCCCAGTCGGTAAACCAATGGTAGCCGGCGATGACGGTACGGGCCTCGTCGCCGGAGGCTCGGGCAAGCGCCTGCTCCTCCGTCCTCGACCCGGGAACGACGATGAATTGGTCCGCCGCCAGAGCCAGCCGCTCTTCTGTCTCATCCGCCCCCGCGGCACGAACATCATGTAACAGTTTGGCGATCCGTTGAGATTCCGCGTCGAAGAGGGCGTCCGGACGGCACTCAAGACGTTCCCACGGTTCCGTACTGGCGACGAACGCAAGAGGTGCTTCCCTGGTCAGGTCAGCCTCGAAGTAACCGGGGCTGGAGAGGCTTTCCAGATGCTCGGAACCGCGTTCCCGATCGATGCGGTAACAGACCCCGTGGCTCAGACGCGCATCCGCCACAAAGAGGCCGCAAGACGGCCGCAGACAGAGTTTGAGCGCCGGAGCGCCGTCACACAGACGCATTTCATATCGCCCGTCCACCGCAATCAGTGGGAACGGCGGTTGCTTCGCCCCGTGCAGCGCAGCGTCCAGCATGCGAAAGGTCACGAAGGGGCGAACCTGAATCTCAACCGGGTCCCCTTCCAGCAAGCGATACTCAACATAGAGCGAGTTGTGCCCATAGGGCATCAGCACGCGTCGTTCCAACCGGCGCCCGGCGAACCGAAAGCGCCAGGTCGGGGTCTGCCCCTGACGCAGGAATTCCTGAAGCACCAGGGACAGGCCGCCGTCGATATGGCCGTCCTCGAACTCCACACCACTGAGATACGCGCGGTCGGCACCGGCGAGCAGTACCTCTTCCAGTTGCGGGATCATCACCGTTCGACCCCAGGGCGAAGGGAGATCCGGCACGAACATACCGTGATACCGTCTCGTGGGGGTACAAAGCAGGGTGGACGATGCGTATCCGCCGAGCCCGTTCGTCACCAACCATTCACGCGCGAGCAGGTGCTCCCCGTCCTGCCCACGATCGCGCGGAGGGACGATGGTCACGACCTGATGGGGATGGGTAACGGCCACAGGGCGTTATCCTTTCAATTCCGTACGGTACAACTGGGCCGATTCGGCCGGAAGGCGCCACCCCTCTTCGCTCAGAGGATCGATGACACCCGGCCCTCCATATCGAAGCTCATCACTCGTCCAACACAACGACCATGTCCGTTTGACCGGCGGGGCCAGCAACGGCTCAGGGGCAGGGCGATATTCGTAATCCTGCCCGAGGTTCACGAGCAGGAGCCGGTCGTCCCCCTCCGGTCCAACATACCGCACGACGAAGGCGTCAGGTCCGATGACGGCTCCATCGAGGCGGTGGCGGTCCTGTTGCGCAATCACCGGATCTTCACGCCGCATCCAGAGCAGGTCGCGATGCAGCGCGTATGATTGCCGGTGCCGGTCCCGCTCGGTAAGATCCAGTTGCGATCGCGTGAACAAAGCTGGGTTACAGGGATCGGGAACGGCTGCTTGCGCCTCGACGGAGGCGACGCTGGGAAACTGCGCCAAGAACGCTCTCCTGCCCCGATGAATCGCTTGCGCCAACTCGCCGGGTGGAAAATCGGCGAAGAACAGAAACGGCGAAGACGCGGCGAACTCTTGTCCCATAAAGAGGAGCGGCGTCTGGGGAGAGAGAAGGAGTACCGCCGTCAAGACCCGAAGCAGGCCTGAGCTGGTCTTCTCGTGAAGTCGATCCCCGTGCAGCTGATTGGCGACCTGATCATGATTCTGCAGAAAAAACACAAACCCGGCAGCCGGTTCCTGCCCGACGACCGTCCCTCGAGGTTCGCCCTGCCACTGATGCCGCTGCCCCTGAAACAAAAACGACCGCTTCATGCACGACAACAATTCCTGCGGAGTGCCCCGGTAGTCGGTGTAATAGCCTTCACGGCGACCGGTCGCCGCCACCAGCGCCGCATGGTGAAAGTCTTCGCTCCATACACCGTCCAACCCCCACCCGCCCTGGTCGATCGGCTGAATGCTGTGGACCCATTGCGCTTCACACTCCGCTATCACGATGATCGATCTGGTTCCGGCCGCCTGTCTTGCGGCCTGAGAGAGTTCCGCCAACACATGGCGCGGCCCTGCATCATGCAGCGCGTGAACCGCGTCGAGCCGCAACCCGTCGAGATGAAACTCCTCCACCCAATAGCAGGCATTCTGAACAAAAAAGTCGCGCACGCCGGACGAGTCCGGCCCGTCGAAATTGATCGCCTGGCCCCATTCGTTCGGATATCGATCGGTGAAATAGTGACGGGTATAGGCCGGCAGGTAATTGCCGTCTGGCCCCAGATGGTTGTAGACCACGTCCAGGATCACACCCAATCCCAGCCTGTGCGCCGCACCCACGAATCGTTTAAGTGCTTCCGGATCGCCGTACACGTGGGCCGGCGCGTAGAGACCGACTCCGTCGTAGCCCCAATTCCAACGGCCCGGAAATTCAGCCACAGGCATCACTTCCACTACTGTGATGCCGAGGTCTTTCAGGGCGGCGAGCTGCGCGGAGGCGGCATCAAGAGTCCCTTCCGTGGTGAATGTGCCCACATGGAGTTCGTACATCGCCTGTCCTCGCATCTTCACACCGCCCCATCCTTCGTCCTGCCATCGATAGGCTGCGGGGTCGACGATCAGCGACGGACCATGAGGCCCCGATGGTTGAAATCGTGAACAGGGATCGGGATAGGCTGCCCGGCCATCAAGGCGATACCGGTACGTCATGCCCGCCCTCACACTACGGACTTCAGTCGACCAGTACCCATTGTCCTCCCGTTGCATCGGATGCACGGCGGGCCCACCCTCCAGCAGCACTTCTACCTGAGTCCGTTCAGGGGCCCAACAGCGGAACCGTACAGCATCTCCCGCCACGATGGCCCCCAGCGTCAGCCCCTGCCAGGACGTCACCGTCGCCTTCCCTTCAGGCCGTTCTTGTGCTTTCACATCCATCCCTCGTTCATCTGTCGAAACGCGATCCGTCGACCGCTTAGGCGCTTTTTCGCCGGACCTGCCGTTCCTGGAATGTGGAAGCACGCTTGTGTGTCCCGGTTCGCTGCACACTTTTCTTCAGCAGAGCCATGAGATCCAGTACCTTGCCCTTGCTCGGCTTGACGACGAACTCCTCATCGTGAGGCGTCGTGATCACCTCGGTGCGACCCGCCTTGATGCGCTTCCGGATTAATCGCAGCAGATCTTCATGATAGGTATCCTTGTAACGCTCCGGCTTCCAGGATTCCGACATATCCTCGACCAGCCTCGTCGCCATCTCCACCTCGCGCGCCGTCACCCGATCTGCTTTGAGTCCTGTCGTTGGAATAGCGAGGTTTTTCACCGGCCGGATTTCGTTTGCATATCGCAAGGTGTTCGAGAGCAACACCCCCTCCCATGGCATGATCGCCGCAAGGGATTGCCTCGTGCGAATCACCACCATCGCGATCGCAACTTTCCCCGGTTTTCCTGAGTGTTTCCCGCAGCAGGGCATATCCCTTCTCGCCGCCGCCCGGCGAAAATCCTCGTCGGTCAGCACCACATACCAGTTCTTTTCGTATTCATATCCTTTGAGGATCTGGTCCCATGCGACTTCTTTTCCGCTGACCTTGTTGTACCGCTTGAACCCTACCGGCTTCATATCCCGCCGGTCCAACAGGGTCAAATCAAACCGATTGCGGTTTTCCGCAGGATAGAGATCGACCGGGATGTCGACCAGCCCGAAGCTGATGGATCCTTTCCAGAGGGGTCGGGACGTGCTCATTCCTTCATGCTCACATTCAGCCTTCACATCTAGCAACAGACCGGTCGTCCGCCCACTCGGAGTATCCCCAGTTCGACACCACAAGGTGAAACTAGGTTCCTCCCCAGCTGCGAGCCTTCGGAGATCCCGATAGGTTCACTCATTACCGACATTCATAGGATTTCCCCGCCGATACGACATCGTGTCCATGCATGAAGGAGACACCCTATGAAGAATGCATCCGAGCAGACCCGATCAATCTGGATGGCAACGGGCATGCCGACGGTTCCACCCTTGACGCTGGGAGCGCATGCAGATGTGTGTATCGTCGGGGCCGGCATCGCGGGCCTCACCACTGCCTACTGCCTGATGAAGGCCGGCAAATCCGTCGTCAGCGTGGACAACGGACCACCGGGCGAGGGAATGACCGGCCGGACCACCGCGCATCTCTCCAACGCTCTCGACGATCGGTATGTCGAAATCGAACGGTTCCATGGCCGATCGGGCGCACAACTCGCCGCGGCAAGCCATTCCGCTGCCATTGACTGGATGGACAGGATCCGAATACGTGAAGGCATCGATTGTGATTTCATCCGCTTGGACGGGTATCTGTTTGCGCCCACCGATGGCTCGGCCGATCTGATCGAGGAAGAATGGCGGGCCGCCCATCGTGCGGGCATAACCGGTCTGGAACGGCTGGATCGGCTGCCGCCCGGTCTCTTCTCCAGCGGCCCCTGTCTCAAATTTCCACGGCAAGGACAATGTCATCCGCTGAAATATCTCGCGGGGTTGGTCAGGGCCATTCACCGGGACGGTGGGCGCATTTTCAGAGACGCGCATGTGGCGGCTGTCGAAAGCGGAGCGCACGTGACGATCGAGACGAGCCAGGGATGCGCCGTGACGGCAGATGCGCTCGTCGTAGCCACCAATACCCCGATCAACAACATCGTGACGATTCATACCAAACAGGCCGCCTACATCACGTATGTCATCGGGGCGAAGATCCCGGCGGGGATCGTTCCACCGGTGTTGCTGTGGGACACGCTTGATCCATACCACTACGTCCGGATCTCCACGGAGTCGACGGGAACGCCCGATGTACAAATCTGGCTCATCGTCGGTGGTGAGGACCACAAGGCAGGTCAAGCGAATGATGGAGAGGTCCGCTACGCCCGATTGGAAGCCTGGGCGCGTGAACGATTCCCCATGATGGGGGAAGTGGGCCTTCGCTGGTCCGGGCAGATTATGGAATCAGTCGATGGGTTAGGCTTCATTGGGCGTAATCCCGGTGATTCCAACCACGTCTACATTGTCACCGGCGACTCCGGCATGGGCCTGACGCACGGGACCATTGCGGGTGTATTGGTTACTGATCTGATCATGCAGCGCCCGTCGCCTTGGGCCCCATTGTATGACCCGTCCCGCCATACGATGGGTGCCGCCGGTGAATTTCTGCGCGAATCCCTCAATGTGGCTGCCCAATATGCCGACTGGGTGACCGGCGGAGACGTCGACAATGAGGAACAGATTGCACGCGGCCAGGGAACCATCCTCCGGGAAGGGCTGACTAAGATCGCCGCCTATCGCGACGAACAAGGAATCATGCACAAATGTTCCGCCGTCTGCCCGCACCTGAACTGTATCGTGGCGTGGAATCATACGGAATCCACATGGGACTGTCCCTGCCATGGTTCCCGCTTCGACAAGTTCGGCACGGCGCTCAATGGACCGGCGATCGACAATCTCACTCCAATTGTCGCCAAACATAGGTAACGTGAGGCAGCCAGGGCCAAGTCCGGAGCGATTCCAGGGAATCTCCTAGTATCGGAATGTCGCCGGTCGCCCCATGGTGATCTCAGGAGCGCGCAGGTCCTCTCACGTCCCGATTGGATAGGCCCGCTCTACCGCGGAGGAACAGGCGTCGCGTGGATAACCCGGCGCGTTTTCCTCCCGAATGTGCTCTTCTTCCTACTGATGCTGAAAGGAGCCGACGATGCCGATCATTCTGTGGATATTAGGTGTACCGGTAAGCGTGATTCTCTTGCTGTGGTTGTTCGGGATCGTGCACTTTTGATTACAGTGTTCGCGTCAATGTGCAGATGTCATCGATGACGTCCTGGATGGCCGACAGAACCCGCCTCCGTTGCACCGGCGTCAGCATCTGATCGAGTTGCAGAATCCCCGCCGTGAGTCCAGCGCGCCACTCCCCGTCCACTCGCGCGCGGGCCGATCCCAACTGCTCCTCGGACGGATTCACAATCCCACGCAGCTCGCCCGCGAGATGCTGCTCTCGCGCTGGTCTTCGCAGCAGGGCAAGAAAATCCTGCCGGCGTTGCCGGCGAGACTCCCACCAGATCGGCTCGGCGTCGGGCAGCGCCCGCACAGAAGCACGCAGTTGCGCCACCTGCCTGGCCTGCAACGGTCCTATCCATTTTCTGGCCAGCGCCAGCGCCTTGTCCGCCCGCACCTCGGCTCGGGCTTCCTTGGTCCCGGCCAATGATTCCCGCGCTTTCCTTTCGTCGCGAAGCAGGACCTGCTCCATATAGCGCACCTGCGATTCGCTCAGAGTCGTCAGGAGTGCGCTGACATCGGGAAGGACGCGATCGACGAGATCCCCACGGAAACGATCATAGGCCGCATAGGCCCAGTCCAGATCATCCGCGGCCCCAACCCTTTTTATGCCCGATCCTTCAACAGGCCGAGAAATTCCGCATAGTCAGGAAGCGCCTCCCTGCGGTGCTGGACGAGAAGGCGTTGGGTGCGTGTCAGAAGATCTCGACGTTGCCCTGCGGTCAGGTCGACATAGTGATCCGCCTGCCATGCAATAAGTCAGTCCGCGTGCCGATAACTCAGGGTCACCGCGCAGCCGCTCACCAGAAGCCCTACCGTGAGTGCGATGAACAGCCTGGCACAAAGAGTTCGACCCAATCCCGCTCCGAGTTTCATGTCACCTACACCCTATCTTGTGTCCCACATCGATACGCCATTGAGCCCGCTGCATTCAGCCATACCCCAGTTCAGGAGCGGCACACACTGGGGGTATCCCGAGTATGTGCGGGTGCCGGAGTGTGAGACCGTGGGCTCTAGGGTCCTTCAAGCCGATAGACGGGCATGTTCATGACGTATGAGGAGGAACACGATGAAGATCATCACGCACGCATTGGCAGCCTTGGCAGTGTTGACCCTGAGTGCCTGCTCCCATTCCCCTACGGCCACGAAGACGGTATCGGAAACGGAAGCGGGCACGAGGACCGGAATGGTCAGGAACATCGTCATCAACGAGACCATTCATCCGGAGAGTCTCACTGTGCGCGCCGGAGACGAAATCCGGTGGATTAATCAGCGGCAGGATGCGGTGACGGTCACGGTCGATCAGGCAATGGACCACACCGTGTCCTGTCGGAATGGGTTTTCGAAAACCATGGGAATGGGATTCGACAACAGCACCAAGTTGGCGAGTCATGAAACGGCCGGTCTCTGCTTTACGCGAATCGGCACGTTCACATACTCGGTTCATGCGTCATCCGACGGCAAGAACGAAATATCCAACACCCGCGGCTCCATCACCGTGCAATAAATCCGCGCTTGAACGACCCCGCCGTCCGATGTGAAGACGGCGGGAGATGAGGGCATGTTCACACGGCCCTCCACAGGTCCCATGGACACACCTACCTTGCCGACTGGAGGTCACATCATGAGTCAGGAACGATTCATCGCCATTTGTTGTGTCTGCGATAACGTGCGGGATGATTCGGCCCAAGGGAGTCCCGGCCAGACATGGGGGCCGCTCCCTGCATATCTCTCGCGTCATCGGCTTCGCAGCGGCGAATACCGGTTGTCGCATGCCTACTGTCCGAGCTGTTCCAGCAAATTTTCGCGGCGGGAGAGCAGTCCCGTCGCCCTCACACCACCGGTGACCGAGTCGCTGGAACCGACCCAGGCGGGAAGCGTATCACGGCCGTGATGGGCAAATGATCGGACGACAGGCGGCTGAGCGGGGTGTCGTGCACAGCCACCTGCAGCAATGCCTGGGCGGGCGCAATCCAGATTCGGTCCAACGAAAGAATCGGGCAGCGTGCGGGAAACGTGGCCGGGGAGGAAGAGGCGCCGAATAATCGGCTCACTCCCCGCAACACCTTTCCTCGTACGTTCCATTCATTCAGGTCCCCCATGAGGACGGTGAGGTCCCGTCGGACCGGCGCAAACACTCTCAGCAACCGCTCCACCTGCACAGGGCGTTCGCGAGGCCACAACCCCAAGTGCGTAGTCACGACCTGCATGGTCAGACCGCGCAGCCCCAGATCCACATCCAGCGCGCCGCGAGGTTCATGGAGGCCGACCGACAGATCCCAGTGCCGGACGCCCGCCACGGGGAACCGTGTCAACAGGGCGTTCCCATACTGGCATCGCCCTCGCGAGCGGACGGGACCAGGGATGGCCCGCAGGCCGGTGCGCGCCGCCAACCATGGTAGTAGTTGGAGGCCGCCGGGCTCCTGCAAATCGATTTCCTGTAAGGCGACAATGTCCGCATTCAGCTCCGACAATACACGCAGAATCCTGCCTGGCTCATAGATGCCGTCTTTCCCGATCGCGCGATGAATATTGTAGGAGGCCACTCGCAGCTGCATGGTCGAACGATCCTTTGCGATTTATGACGCGGAACTTGCCGTGTGAGCACGCGCTGCTGCCGTAGCCTGCGGGATGGGCGTGGCATGGCGTACCACATATCGGAAGACCGTCCAGGTCAGTCCTACGAATAGCCCGACGCCGACCAGGGCTCCTGGCGTGGGAGCCAGCAACGCCCCTTCCAGGCCATGCAGAATGGCGGACAGCACCACAATGCCCGGGCTCATTCCCAGCGCTGTGCCCAGCAGAAACTCACGCAAGGAAATCGTCGTGGATCCAGCGACCAGATTCACGATCGAGAACGGGGCGACCGGAATCATCCGGACCAGAAAGACCGCCCAGGTGCCCCGCTGCGCCAGTCTCCGACTGAGATATGCCACACGACGACCCGCGAATCGCTGCACATGATACCGCCCCAAGACACGGCCCAACCCGAACAGCGTCGCCGCGCTCAGCAGCGATCCCGCCAGGGCTAAGCTCATCCCCAACCATGGTCCGCATGCGAGCAACGTCAGGATGATCAGCAGCGTGATTGGCAACGCGACGAATCCGCCGACCACATATCCCCCCAGCAACGCCATGAGCCCCAGAGGACTGCGGCCCAATGACTGGAGTTGCGCGATCACCCCGCTTGCCTGAATCCAGTCGTCCAGCGGCAACCATCGCCAAACGAGGGCCAGGAGCCCGATCGCCCCCAGCAGCAGATATCCGACCAGCAGTCTGCGGCCCAGGTGATGACGCTCCGCGGCAGGCGCAATCGTGTCGAGCATTTCCTCCATTCCCATTGCGCGCTCCGGGTCGACCAGACGTTGTTCGGGAATCACTGCCGGCACGTCTGCGCCGATGAAACAACCACTTTCCAGGCTGCGTGGCCCCCCGCGCAAAGCCGCGATGGCCTGTATCAATGACCCGTGGCGATGCACCTCCTCCACAAGACGCGCAGGCGCGACACCAAGATGTTCGCTGATCAGCCGGTTCCGGAGCCCGGCAATGGCGGCCCGAACCTCTGGTTGGTTCCGTGCCTCGATGGCGAGATTGCACTCGGTATCGAATCCCATCGAACGGTTGGAGCAGTTCGCCGATCCGATGCAGACAAACTCGTCATCGACGATAAGCAGTTTGCTATGGATCGCCACCCACTCGGGTCCCTGACTTCCCGGTATGGTCGGGGCATAGACAGACAAGCGACCGTAGTGGTCGACCAGCTCGAGGTCGTGGAGCACCTTGGTCCGTAAACTGTCCATCGTTTGCCGCTCCAACCAGCCGTCGCAATTGTGGCGCAACACCAGCACCACCTCCGGCCCCTCATGTTCGGACAACCTGGCCGCCAGGGCTCGCCCGATGGCATAGGACGTAAAATATTGCGATTCGATATAGATGGACCGCCGCGACCGCTTGATGCTTTCCAAATAGGCCTGCTCGATCTCCCGAACCTCGGCTTGCCCCCCAAAACCGGGCTGAGTTCGCATCAGCCCCACTTCGCACCGCTCCAAGTCTGGTCGCAAGGCCGCGGGCCAGAGATCCGTGACCGAGCGGCCTGCAGGCGTGGACAAACGGCGCCCGGTGGCGACCCGCCAGCGGGTACGGAACAAATCTCCCAGGGCCCGGGCCGCCTCACCCGCAACCATCATCTGCACGTCATGAAACGGCGGGTAGGCCTGTCCATCCGCGTCGACACGGCGTGCATCGGAGGCTGCGTGGGCGCTGGTATCCCATCTCGATTTCGTAAGGTCCAGGCCACCGGCGAAGGCGATCGTCTCGTCGATCACGACGAGCTTCTGATGGTGGGAGGCGCCGAGCGGATGTTGGCCGTCCACGCGATACCATAACCGGCGATGCCCGGTCCATCCGGCCTGCGCCGTCGGCATCCATTCACGCTCCAGGGCATAGATCATGGCGAAGTCCCAGTTGAGCACGTGAATGTTCAGACGGCGATTGCGGCGCAAGAGCGCGGCCAGGAACTCCCCGAGTTTGGAAGGCAGCGGTGAACCCGCTTCGGCTCCTCGCACAAGTTCCACCTGCGTATCGAGATCCCAGCCTGCGATGTAAATCGACCGTGTGGCCAGTAGGGCTACGTCCCGAAAAGTCTGGAAATAGGCCTCTCCGTCGATGAGAAAGGCGGCTTGTTCCGCCGCTTCAATGCGCCAGCAGGTCTGTCCGGATTGGAGAATCGGGGATGGAACATCGTTCGACCGACGATTCGGGTCGACGTCGGGCCGACTGCGATGATCGGGCGGATTCAACCCATCTCCAAGTCGAACAGCCGTGACGTCGACGGTTGTCTGAGGCTTCTGGTCCATGTGCACGCCACCTTACATGAAATGCGAGTCCCGCCTGAGCTAGTCATCTCCCTAGTCGAGACGGACCCAAACGAGCGGTTTTCCTAGTAGGCGTTTCACTCGCCCCGGCGTAGCCTGACCTTGGCGAGGACGATGAAGACATTGAGCACATGGAAGGGAGGCGAGCATGGCAGCAGTGACTCATTCACAAGAGCAACACACCATCGACTGTATCGAAGCGTGCATGGACTGCGCGCACTTCTGCAATGCCTGCGCCGATGACATGATCGGCATGCCGCATGAAGAATCGGATGATCTCATGGCCCGCTGCATCAGACTCTGTCGCGACTGTGCGGACATCTGTCTCCTGGCGGCTCAATGGATGGGCCGGAACTCGGCCTTCGCTATTCGTATCTGCGCGCTCTGCGCAGAAATGTGTGAACTCTGCGCCGGGCTCTGTGAGCAACATGCTCCGCACCATGCCGCCTGCGGAGATTGCGCAAAAGTGTGTCGACACTGCGCCGCGCTCTGTCACCAAATGGTGGCGGAAACCATTCCCGCAGCGTCGACCGGCAATGCGTGAGCGGGAGCGGCCCGGAGTTGACCATCCGACGGTTCTCGAGCCGCTTCGGGAGGACTACCATGCGGAACCAGATACTTGGAGCGCTCATCGTGACCGCGCTGCTGACGGGGGGATGGTCCGCAGGCACACCGGAGGTGCCGGTGCCCGTTCCACAGCCAGGGCCGGGACCGACCGTACCACCGAAACCGTCTGATCCGATCCCCATACCGCCGACGACACCGCAGTTTATGGAAGAGCGCGGGAACATCCGCTCCTCTCCCGCACTGCACCGCATCGCCGACCGAGACGGATCATCGTCAGAAACCCTGTCTGGCCTGCTGGTCGAATTGGACCTCGATCAGCTGACGGGTCGCGTGACCACAGACTTGGGGAAAGCGGTACGTTTTTCCATTCCCAATCCGGAGCTCTTCCGCACCCTCTCGGTCGGCGAGCGCATCACGATCAAACTGGACGCTTCCCACCGGGCGGTCGGCGTCCTCGATCAAACCGCCCCGGAGCTCCCCCCGCCCGGACAGGTGAAGTCCGCTCCCTGACGAGCCGAATCACCCTACCCACGACCCCGACTAGGGGTTTCACTAGTGGGGGCCGGCCTGCGGGGAATGCTACAACCTCCAGCGGTTGTTGCGCATCTTCCGGTCGCGATTCATTGCGCCATCACCGGTCGATCACCGTCCGTCGCCATTTCGTTGTCCGGGCCACACGATGAATACACAGGACCCGACCAGCTGGCTCACCGGCAGTGACATGGGGGAACGGATCAAGGCCTTCGATTGGTCGACGACACCGCTCGGTCCGATCGAACAGTGGCCCGCGGCGCTCGTCTCCACCCTCAGCGTCTGCCTCACCGCCCAAACCCCGATGGCGATCTATTGGGGCGCGGACTCGTGGCTCATGTATAACGATGCCTGGCGTCCAATCCTGGGGGGAAAACATCCTTGGGCCTTGGGTATGTCGGCCAGAGACGCCTGGCCGGAATTGTGGCCCACGATTCAGCACTACTACCGAAGCGTCCTCACTACCGGCCGGGCCAACTGGAGAACCGACGAGCTGTTACCCATGCAACGGTTCGGGTATACCGAGGAATGTTACTTCGATTACAGCCTGAATCCCATTCGCGGCCAGGACGGGCAGGTTGAAGGGATCTTGAATATCGTCCAAGAGACCACCTACCGCGTCTTGAACGATCGCCGCACCCGCTTGTTGCGCGAACTCGCCTCCCTTTCCGGATGCGCTCAGCATGAAGACGACGCTTGTGCGCTGGCCTTGCAATCGCTGGCCACCGACCCCGCCGATCTTCCGTTTGCCCTCTTGTACCGGTTGGATCGGCGCAGCAGCCAAGCCACCCTCGCGGGCGCGGTCGGGCTGGAGAAAGACCACCCTGCAAGGCAGGACCGAATCCACCTCCACGACCTCCGGACCACATCGGGCTGGCCGCTCGCAGCAACACTCCAGCAAAGTAGCCCGCTGATCCTGGACGATCTGACCGATCGATTCGCCCGGCTCCCAGGAGGGGCGTGGCCTGAGCCGACCAGACAGGCGATCATCCTTCCCATCGCCCAAGGCACTCATCAGGGCGGCGATGTTCTCCTCGTCGCCGCGATCAGTCCGCGGCGGCAGTTGGACGGTGACTATCGGCATTTCCTGGGCATGGTCGTCTCGCAGATCGCCATCGCCCTGACCAATGCGAGAGCCTATCAATCGGAGGCGCGACGCGCGGCGGCGCTGGCGGAGTTGGATCGGACCAAGACGGAATTCTTTAACAACGTCAGCCACGAGTTCCGAACCCCTCTCACGCTCATACTCGGTCCTTTGGAGGAAGAGCTCCGCGAGCAGCCGCAGAACAGCAACCTGGACGTCGCCCATCGCAATAGTGTGCGCCTCTTGAAACTCGTGAATATCCTGTTGGACTTTTCGCGCATGGAGGCGGGGCGCACGGAAGCTCTCTATCAACCGATCGACCTGGCCGCCTACAGTGCAGACCTGGCGAGCGGGTTTCGCTCTGCCATCGAGCGCGCTGGTCTGACTTTCCGTATCGACTGCCAGCCCCTGCCGGAACCGGTCTATGTCGATCGAAGCCTCTGGGAGAAGGTCGTCCTCAACCTGCTCAGCAACGCCTTCAAACATACGTTTCAGGGAACCATCTCGCTGTCGATCAGGCACGGTCAGGAAGGCGTCACGCTGGCGGTGCGGGATACCGGGATCGGTATCCCCGCAGACGCGCTTCCGCGGCTCTTTCAACGATTCTACCGAGTCCAGCCTCGACAAAGCCGGACGCATGAGGGCAGCGGAATCGGCTTGGCGCTCGTCCAGGAAGTCGTACACCTGCATGGAGGAACGGTGCAGGTCGAGAGCCGCCTCGGCGAAGGCAGCACCTTTTCCGTCACGTTGCCGTGGGGCAAGGACCATCTCCCGCCGGACCAGGTCAGCCTGGATGCCACCGCCTCGACACAAGCGCCGGCCCTCTCAGCCTATCTGGAAGAGGCGCTGCAGTGGTTGCCCGACGTCGAGGCGGTCGGTGCGCAGGATGAGGTGCCTGCGCCGGATGGGTCCGCAACCACACGAGCCCGCATCCTGGTGGCCGACGACAACGCGGATATGCGCCGTTACATCGTGCGCCTCCTGCGAGAGCACTACGAGGTCGAGGCGGTCGGGGACGGACTCGCTGCCTTGGCCGAGATCCGCCGCCGGCCTCCGGATGTCCTGGTGAGCGACATCATGATGCCGCAACTGGACGGCATCGGCCTGATCAAGATCCTGCGGGCTGACCCGGCCCTGCACACCATTCCCATCATTCTGCTCTCCGCCCGCGCCGGCGAAGAGCCGCGCATCAAGGGTCTGGAACAGGGCGCTGATGATTATCTGGTGAAACCCTTCAGCGGGCGGGAATTGCTGGCGCGGGTGTCGGCCCATTTGAATCTGGGCCGACTTCGTCGTGAGGCGGCCGGACAGATCGCCGCCAGTGAAGCGCACTGGCGGGCGATCGTCAACCAAGCCACGGTGACCGTCGCACAAACCGATCTGACCGGCAGATTCCAACTCGTGAACCGTCGGTTTTGCGAGCTGCTGGGTTATACGGAGACCGAGTTGCTCGGCATGCGCATGCAAGACGTGACGGACCCCGAGGACGTTCCGCGGAATCTCGCCCTGTTCCAACAGCTCGCACAGGGCGGTCCTGATTTCGTGATCGAGAAGCGCTACCGTCGGAAAGACGGCACGGCCGTGTGGATGAGTGTCAGTGTCGGCGGCGTCAGGGAGGGTAGAGACCTGCGGTCCATCGTAGGCGTCGGACTCGACATCAGCGACCGCAAACGGCAGGAGGCGCAACTGCTCATCGTCAACCGGCGGCAACAATGGTTGTACGAACTGGCCGACGCCGTGAATCGCGCGGAACCGTCGTCGCGTCTCTACGAGCAGGCGTTGCAAGCCGTGTCGGAAGCGGTCGAAGCACATCGGGCGGCGATTCTGCTCATCGATGATGAAGGTGTGATGCGCTTCAAAGCGTCACAGGGTCTGTCTCTGGAGTATCAGCGCGCGGTCGAAGGGCATTCCCCCTGGACCCCGGATCAACAAGACCCTCCGCCGCTCTTCATGGAGAATGTCGCCCTTTCCGAGCTGACTCCCGGCTTGCAGGCCATGATCCAACGGGAAGGCATCCAGGCCTTGGCCTTCATTCCCCTCACCTACAGCGGCCGATTGCTGGGCAAGTTCATGTTGTACTTCGACCGGCCCAGACGAATGAGCAACGAGGAGATCGAATGGTCGCAGGCCTTGGCCACAACGTTGGCGCTCGCCATCGCTCGGGCCCAGGCGGATGAAGTGCTGCGCGCCAACGAGGAACGGTTGCGACTGGCCATGGTGGCCGGACGCATGGGCGCCTGGGATCTCAATCTCCATACCGGGGAAACCACTTGGGATGCGAAACAATATGCACTCTTCGGGCGGTCGACGGATCAACCGGTACGTCGCGCGGAGGATTTTTACACGGCGCTGCATCCTGACGATGTGGCCCAGGTGCAAGACGCAGCTTCCCGCGCCATGGACACCGGCCTCTTTGCGGCGGAGTTTCGCGTCGTGCATCAGGACGGCACGGTCCGTTGGCTCTCTGGACAGGGTGCGACCGTTTCGGACGAGCACGGCAGGCCGATCCGCATGATCGGCATCAATTACGACATCACCGACCGCAAACAGGCCGAGCAGAACCTGCAGCGGTTTGCCGCTCAACTGGAACATCGCGTCGCCGAACGCACGCGTGAACTGACACAATCGCGGGAACAACTGCGGGCCCTGGCTACCGAGTTGTACCTGGCCGGACAACGCGAGCGGCAGCAAGTCGCCACGGAGTTGCACGACTACCTGGCCCAACTACTCGCCCTCAGCCAGATTCGCCTGGCGCAAGCCATGCAGCATCCGATGACGCCCTTGCTGAACCGGACCCTGCATGAGCTGCAGGAGGTGACGGATCAGGCGTTGACCTACACCAGAACCCTGGTCGCCCAACTCAGTCCGCCGGTTCTGAAAGAATTCGGTTTATCGATGGCCTTGCGATGGCTGGCCGAGCAAATGCTCCAGCGCGACCTGCGCGTCACCCTGAACGTCTGCCCCGACGAACCGGATCTTCCGGAAGATCAGGCCATGCTGCTCTTCCAATCCATTCGTGAGCTGCTCATGAACGTGGTCAAACATGCTGGCACGAAGGACGCGGCCATTGCGGTCGTAGTCGACGACGAGTATCTACGAGTCACCGTGACCGACCATGGCACCGGGTTTGCGCCCTCGGAGCAGGCCGCCCTTCCCCGACAGGGAACCGTGCCCGGATTCGGCCTATTCAGTATCCGCGAGCGGATGCTCGCGCTGGGGGGACGGTTCGATCTCTGCTCGAAGCCCGGTCAGGGCACGATCGCGACGCTCGTCATGCCCCTTGCGACCCCGCATGAACCGGCTCAGCCGCTGTTGCCCCACCATGAACCGGCGACGCCGGAGTCCGTCCGGGCGACCATGGAACCTCCGGGTTCATCACCTCATCTCAACGGCCGCCCCAACCGCGCTACTTCGGTCATCCGGGTCCTCATCGCCGACGACCATGCGATGGTGCGGCAGGGACTTTGTGGACTGCTGGCCGGTTATGCGGACATCGAAGTCGCGGGTGAAGCGGCCAACGGACAGGAAGCGGTGGCGCTCGCGACACAATTGCACCCCGATGTCATCCTCATGGACGTCAACATGCCTGGCATGGACGGCATCGAGGCGACCAGACTGATCAAGGAGGTCATACCCGGCACGATCGTGATCGGCCTGTCCGTTCAAAATGCCGGCCATGTGGGCATGGCCATGCGCGAGGCCGGCGCCATCGCCTTCTTGAACAAGGAGGCCGCCGTCGAAGACCTCTACCACACCATCCTCAGCGCCCGACATGCCCTACTGAGTACCCGATGAGGCGATTTCAACAACGGCCGACCCCCCTGATCACCGGCGGACTCGTGCTCGCGCTCACGCTGGTGTTTCTGTCTGAATTCTATACCTCGCTCGGCATTACGGTCTGGGTGTTGTATTTGATTCCTCTTGTGCTCTCGTATCTTACCTGGAATCCCGCCGTGCCGGTCCTTATCGGCGGAGTCGTGTCAGTGCTGATGTTCGTCGGTCTCCTGATCAGCCCTGCCGGCATCGACCCCTTTGTCGCGTTGATGAATCGAGGGATGGGTGTCGTCACGGCCATGGCCCTCGCCGCCCTCGGACATCAGTTCGTCAGCGGGCGCCTGGCCGTGCGCAGAGAAGAATGGATACGGGTCGGCCAGACGGTGCTGAGCGAGCGCATGATGGGCGATCAGAGCCTACAGACTCTCGGGGAAAATGTGTTGCATGGGCTCGCCGCATACCTGGGTGCGCAAGGCGGCGCCATCTTCATCGAAGAGGGCGGCGAATTCCACCGCACCGCCACCTATGGAGTGCCGGAAGGCAGTCCCATCCCCGATTGTGTCCGGCCCGGCGACGGGTTGCTGGGGCGCGCGCTTCAGGAACAACAGCTCCTCGTGGTCCAGGATCTGCCGGACGGCTACTTCACCATCGGTTCTTCGCTGGGACAGCATGCGCCCCGGCATCTGCTGATCGGGCCGATCGGCCTCGACGGCCGCATCAATGCCGTGCTGGAATTCGGGTTCTTTCAGCCGGTACAGGAGTCGGACCGGGAGTTGATCGGCCGTTTGAGCCAGGCCATCGCCCTCTCCGTTCGTTCGGCCCGTTATCGCTCCCAACTACAGGACCTGCTTGAGGAGACCCAGCGTCAAGCGGAAGAACTGCAAGTCCAAAGCGAAGAACTGCGGGTCGCGAATGAAGAACTCGAAGAACAGAGCCGGGCGCTCAAGGAATCGCACGGACGGCTCGAACAACAGCAAGTTGAACTGGAACAGACAAACAGCCAGTTGGAGGAACAGGCGCAGATCCTCGAGACGCAGAAGGAGGACCTCACGGAGGCCACTCAGAGCTTGGAAGCTCAGAAGCGCCGGCTGGAGCAGGTCAGCCGCTACAAATCCGAGTTCCTGGCCAACATGTCGCACGAGATGCGTACGCCGCTCAATTCCACGCTGATTCTCTCCAAACTGCTTGCAGATAATCCGCAGGGGAACCTCACCCCGGACCAAATCAAATCGGTCACCACCATCGAATCTGCCGGCCATGATCTGCTGACCCTGATCGATGACGTGCTCGACCTCGCCAAGGTCGAAGCCGGGCGCATCGAACTGTCGCCGGAAGACATTTCGCTTCAACACCTCCAGGACAACCTCCAGGCCTTGTTCGCGCCGTTGGCGGGACAGAAGGGACTCCAGTTGCGAATCACCCGGACAGCAGGGGTGCCGGAGTCCATTGAATCAGACCGGCAGCGCCTGGAACAGGTGCTGAAAAACCTGCTTTCTAACGCGATCAAATTTACGGAAATGGGCTCGGTGTCCCTCGAGATCAGCCCACTGCCGGACAACTGGCTCGCCTTCACCGTACAAGACACCGGCATCGGCATCCCGGTCGACCAGCAAGGCATCATTTTCGAACCGTTCTGTCAGGCCGATGGAACGACCAGCCGCAGGTACGGAGGAACCGGTCTCGGGCTGTCCATCTCACGGGAATTCGTGCGCCTGCTCGGCGGCCACATTCACCTGAGCAGCCTCCCCGGTCAGGGCAGCACGTTCACCGTTCTGCTCCCCCGAGCGGGAGCGACCTCGTCCGCTCCTGTGTCCTTCGCTGCTCCCTCCGGACACGCACCGGTTCCTGCTTCTCAGCCGCAACCTTTCGAGGACCTGCCTGCGAGAGAACAGCGAAGCGGGGGGGCTGTCCCCAGAGTGGCCGACGACCGGGAATGGCTGTCGGCTGATCGACGGCTCCTGTTGATCGTCGAGGACGACGACTCCTTTTCTCGCATTCTCTCGGACCTGGCCCATGAACTCAACTTTCAGGTCATCACCAGCGCCACGGCGGCCGATGCAATGCTCCTCGCATCCAGATACCTCCCGAGCGCCGTCATTCTGGACATCGGATTGCCGGACCATTCCGGTCTCTCCGTGATCGACCGCCTCAAATCGGATGTGCGCACACGCCACATTCCAGTCCACGTGATTTCCGGCCATGACCATGTGAAGACGGCGCTGTCGCTCGGCGCGGTCGGCTATATGCTCAAACCGGTCAAACGTGAGCAACTGGTCGAAGCCTTCCGGCGGTTCGAAACCCGCCTGACGGAACGGCCCAGACGTGTCCTGATCGTTGAAGACGACCCGGCTCAACGCGAGAGCCTCTGTCTGTTGCTCGGTTCGAACGACGTCGAAACCGTCGGAGCGGAAAGCGCCGCCGAATGCCTCACCCATCTGACCCAACGGACCTTCGACTGCATGGTGTTGGACCTCACCTTGCCGGATGCCTCGGGGTTTTCGTTGTTGGAAAGCCTGAGTCGCGAAGAACACCTCGCCTTTCCGCCCGTCATCGTCTATACCGGCCGGGATCTTTCCAGCGACGAGGAGCAGCGTCTTCGCAGATACTCACATTCCATCATCATCAAGGGCGCCAAGTCGCCCGAACGGCTGCTTGACGAGGTGACGCTGTTCCTGCACCAGGTCGTCACAACTTTGCCGCCGGAACAGCAGCGCATGCTGGAGAAGGCGCGTAGCCGCAATGCCGCCCTCGACGGACGACGGATTCTCATCGTCGAGGACGATGTCCGGAACATTTTCGCCTTGAGCGCGGTCCTGGAGCCTCATGGCGCCAAACTGGAGATCGCGCGTAACGGGCGCGAATGTCTGGCCCTGCTGGATCGCGCCATGCCGACCGAAGACCACAATATCGACATGGTGTTGATGGATATCATGATGCCGGAAATGGACGGGCTGACGGCCATGCGCGCCATTCGCGAACGACCCGACTGGCAGAAACTGCCGATCATCGCCCTGACGGCCAAGGCCATGAAAGATGATCAGGAGCAGGCCCTGGCGGCGGGCGCCAACGACTACATGGCGAAACCGCTCGATGTGGATCAACTGCTCTCACTGATCCGTGTATGGATGCCACGATGACACAGAAGACCGCGCCGAAAACCGAAGACATCGAGCTGCGTCTGTTTCTTGAGGCAATGTATTCACAATACCACTACGACTTCCGTGGATATTCACGAGCGTCCCTCAAACGCCGGCTGGTCCTCGCCTGTCAGCGACTGGGCTGCCCGACGCTCTCAGCCCTGCATGAACGATTGCTGCGCGACGACAAAGTCCTTCCCCAGCTGCTCGACTATATGACCGTACAGGTCAGCGACATGTTTCGTGATCCGGCATATTTTCGCGCCCTCCGAGAACAGATCATCCCCCACTTGAAAACCTATCCGTCGTTGAAAGTCTGGGTCGCGGGCTGCAGTTCCGGGGAGGAGCTCTACTCCTTGGCGATCCTGTTTCGGGAGGAGGGCCTGGAAGGAAAAACGATGTTCTATGCCACCGATGTCAACGGCAATGCCCTCGCCAAGGCGGAGGCCGGAGTCTATGCCTTGGATCGCATGGCCTTGTTTACGAAAAACCACCGGCTCTCCGGCGGCAGCGGCTCGTTGTCGGACTACTACCACGCCGCCTACGGAGCCGCTCGTTTCGATCAAACCTTACGGCGACGCACGGTCTTCTCAGACCATAGCCTGGCCTCCGATTCCGTTTTCGGTGAAATGCACCTAATCTCCTGTCGCAACGTGCTCATTTATTTCGACCGTCCGCTGCAAGACCTGGCCGTGGGACTCTTCAAGGACGCGTTGGTTCGAAAAGGATTCTTGGGAATGGGGGCTAGGGAAACGTTGCGATTTAATGCCCACAGCAAGGCCTTTGCCGATTTTTTACCCCACGAGCGGATCTATCAGAAACAGGGAGACACGTCAAACCCATGGGCACCCTGATTTCCATTCGCCATCTGGACGCCGTCGTCATCGGTACCTCGACGGGAGCCATCGCCTCGCTCTCCCGCCTGCTGCCCCCGCTTCCTCGGGACTTTCCGCTGGCGATCCTGGTGGCGGTGCACGTGCCGGCAGACCAGCCCCACTCGATTGCGAGCCTCTTGCAAACCAAATGCCGCGTCAGAGTGAAAGAGGCGGAGGACAAGGAGCCCATTCTCCCCGGCACGGTCTACTTCGCTCCCCCGGATTACCACATACTCGTGGAAGACGATCGACGACTCTCGCTGTCAAACGAAGAACCGGTCAATTTCTCCAGACCTTCGATCGACGTCCTGTTCGAATCCGCCGCAGACGTCTACGGAAAGCATCTGCTGGCCATAATTTTAAGCGGAGCAAACCATGACGGCGCGCAGGGCGCCTCCGCGGTCGGTCAGGCCGGAGGCACGGTGCTGGTGGAACATCCGGACTCGGCGACGGCGCGCATGATGCCGGACGCCGCACTGGCCGCCTGCCCGACCGCGGAACCGGTGTCGCTCGGCGACCTCACCGATCTCTTGCTGTCAGGAGGGCGAGGACTCCTATGCCGGCCATGAATCAGGCAAAATTCCTGCTTGTCGACGACCATGAAGCCAACTTGGTGGCACTGAGCGCCGTGCTGTCGTACGACGGCGTCGAAATGCTACGCGCAAAATCTGGACGGGAGGCCTTGGAACTGCTGTTACGGCATGACATCGCGCTCGCCATCATCGATGTGCAAATGCCGATCATGGACGGATTCGAGCTGGCCGAATTAATGCGCGGGTCTCAGCGGACCCAACATGTCCCCATCATCTTCCTGACCGCCGGCCCGCAAGACAACCTGCATCGCTTCCGCGGCTACCAAGCCGGGGGCGTGGACTTTCTCTATAAACCGATCGAGCCGCATGTCTTGCGCAGCAAGGCCACCATCTTTCTGGATCTGTATCGGCAGCGGGAGGAACTCGCCCGGCAGCGGGACAAATTTCTGACGCTCGCAGAGGAAAAAGCCGGGCTGCTGCGCGAACGGGACGACGCGAACCGGCGCCTGCGGGAAAGCGAATCCCGTTTTCGAAGCCTGGCCGACAGCGCCCCCGTCATCATCTGGATGACCGGCCCGGACGAGCGTGAGTTCGTCAATCAGGCCTGTCTCGAGTTCTTCGGCGCAACTCGTGCCGAGCAGGTCGACATGTCCGGCTGGGCCGAGCACATCCATCCCGACGACCGGGCGCAGGCCGCTGAGGCCTATCGCCTTGCAGTCGAGGCGGGCACACGCGTGGAAACCCTCTTCCGTTGCCGTCGCCGTGACGGGACTTATCGATGGCTCCATAGCATCGGTATGCCGACCCTCTCCGAGACGGGAGAATTCCAAGGATACATCGGCGCGAGTCACGACGTGACCGACAGCAAGGAGGCAGAACATCGCCTGCAACAGTGGAGCATCGACCTGGAACGCGCAGTGGGTACGAAAACGGCGGAGTTGCAACAGTCGCAGGAACAATTGCGCGCGCTGGCCACTGAGCTCACGTTGACCGAACAGCGCGAACGCAAACGGCTGGCCACGGAACTGCACGATTACCTGGCCCAATTGCTGGTCGTCATGCGAATGAAGTTACGCCAGACGCTCTTGCTGGTGAGCGAGGACCGCATCGGTCTTTTACTCCAGGAAGCAGACCAGGTCTTGACGCAGTCGCTCGACTATACCCGCTCGCTGGTCGCAGAGTTGACGCCGCCGAACCTGAAAGAGTTCGGGCTGTTGGATGCGTTGCGCTGGCTGGCGGGCCAGATGCAACGCCACGGGCTGACCGTGAGCGTGCAGGAAGACACCGGTGAACCGGGGCTTCCCGAGGATCAGGCGGTGCTGCTGTTTCAGTGCGTACGAGAACTGCTGTTCAACGTGGTAAAACATGCCGGAGCGAATGAAGCTGATATCACTATCGCCCTGACGGACGACGACCGGCTCGAGATCGTGGTGGAAGACGACGGCTGCGGATTCGTGCCCAGCCCTCCGCCGAATCGGGGCACCGCCCCGCTCCAATTCGGACTCTTCAGCATCCGTGAACGGATGGCGGCTATGGGAGGCCGCATGAACATCGATTCCGCTGTGGGGAGAGGGACCAGAGCGGTTCTGACGACTCCCTACCGGGCCATCCAGGATGAGGCGAGTATGGCGACACCAAACCCGGTCCCCGCTCACGACACTCCGGCTCCGGCCCAGGTTCCCCCGTTCGATTCGGAAGCCGCCGACCAGCCGGGATCATCCGCCATCGGGATACTGCTCGTAGACGACCACCAAATGGTTCGGGAAGGACTGCGCAGCCTGTTGGAGAACTACGACGACGTGGCGGTCATCGGTGAGGCCGCGGACGGGAGTGAAGCGATTCAATCGGTCGACCGCCTCCATCCCTCCGTCGTCGTCATGGATATCAACATGCCCAAGACCAACGGCATCGATGCAACGATGGAGATCAAGTCACGCCATCCGCACATTGCGGTGATCGGTCTATCCGTGCAAAACAGCGAAGAAGCTCATGAGGCCATGATCCGTGCAGGAGCAACGAGGCTCCTGTCGAAGGAGGCGGCCGTGGATGAATTGTATGAGGCGATTCGACAAGCGCTCGCAGATGAGCATCCCGGGTGCGGCGCCTCCAGAATCTAATCGCTTACGCGCTAGCGCAATGCCTAGTTGGCGAAATGCCGTCAAACCGTTTACCATACCCTTCGGACCGTCACCTCTGACGCAAAGGACCTCCGCCACGGCCTGATCACCATGCGAGCCAACAACGACACATTCGCACCCATGACGGACCCGCTCGAAGCCGATCTCATGTCCGCACGCCTCGCGGCCATCGTGGAGTCATCGGACGATGCGATCATCTCCAAGGACCTCAACGGCATCGTCACTAGTTGGAACCGGGGTGCCCAGCGGCTCTTCGGGTACACCGCGCAGGATATGATCGGTCAGCCGGTCCATCGCCTGATTCCCGACGACCGAATTGATGAAGAATCCCGCATCCTGGAGCGGATCCGGATTGGGCAGCGGATCGATCATTATGAAACGGTGCGAAAACGTAAGGACGGCTCGCTGGCCCACATCTCGCTGACGATCTCCCCGATCACGGACGGCAAGGGCCGGGTCGTGGGCGCGTCGAAAATCGCCAGGGATATCACCGAACGGAAACAGGCAGAGCGCCATTTGGCCAGCTTGGTGGAAGGACTGCCGGCCGCTGTCTTCACCACCGATGCCGAAGGACTGATCACCCACTACAACCAAGCCGCCGTCGATCTCTGGCACTGCGAACCGACCTCAGGAGTGCCCTACTGGGGCGGATCCTGGCGGCTCACCGTGCCGGACGGGCGCCCGTTAGCCGATCACGACTGCCCACTGCGTCAGGCGCTGGCGCACGGCCGCCCGGTGCTCGGCCGTGAAGCCATGATTCAACGCCGGGACGGAACGCGGGTTCCGGTCACCCACCACTCCACTCCATTGCGAGGAGAGGCAGGGAAATTATTCGGCACCGTCAATATGCTGATGGACCTCACGGAACGGAAGGCCACCGAACACCAGCTGCACGAGTCCGCGAGCGAGCTGGAGCGGCGGATTGCCGAACGCACGCAGGAACTCCTGACTTCCCGGGAACGCCTACGGGCGCTCGCTTCGGAACTCACGCTGACCGAACAACGTGAACGGCGGAGGTTGGCCACCGACCTTCACGATTACCTGGCTCAGCTGGTGGTGGCCAGCCGGCTGCGGATTTCTCAGCTCATTCCGCGCATCGGCGACCCGGCGATCTCTTCTACCTTGTCACAGGTGGACACCATGCTCGACCAGGCGCTGACGTATACCCGTTCCCTTGTGGCCGAGCTGAGTCCCCAGATTCTCTATCAGTTCGGGTTAGCCAAATCGCTGCTCTGGCTGGGCGAGCAGATGAAACAGCATGATCTGCGAGTCTCGGTCGAACTCGGCACCATGCCCTTTACCCTGGCCGACGATCAAGCCGTTCTCCTCTTTCAGTCCGTGCGCGAGCTGTTGTTCAATATCATCAAACATGCCAAGACCGACCACGCCACATTGACGGTCAGCGTCGACGAGCACCAGGAGCTCTGGATCGGTGTCGAGGATGAGGGAGTCGGCTTCAATATGGCAGACCTCAGCAACCCTGGAGCCCCCCATGGGAAATTCGGACTGCTGAGTATTCGTGAACGCATGGAATTGTTGGGAGGGGAATGCGAATTGTCCTCCGCCCCGGGTGTCGGGACCATCGTCATCCTGCACCTGCCGCTGGCCAGGCACGCGATCGGCGGGTCCGAGAATTCGCAACCAGCCGCCGCCACATCGCAGCTCCCTCTCGCTGAAGCCCAGATCAAGACGATCCAGGTGTTATTGGTGGATGACCATGCCATGGTGCGCCAGGGACTGCGCAGCATTCTGGACAGTTATACGGACCTGACGGTCGTGGGCGAAGCAGCCGACGGGCAAGAGGCCATCGTCATGGCACGCGCACTCCGTCCCGATGTCGTCGTCATGGATGTCAACCTGCCCCTCCTCGACGGTGTCGAGGCCACCCGACGGTTACGACGCGAACATGCGTCCATGGCTGTCATCGGGATTTCCGTCAGAAACGACCCGCAGGTGAAAGTCGCGATGACCGAGGCCGGCGCCGTGGATTTCCTTCCGAAGGAATCCGCAGCGGGCCAATTATACGACATCATCCTGCGCCACTGCCCGATGAGCTCCTAAGCAGGCGACCGAGCCCTTGCTCACTAGGGTATTCCCCAGTTCCTCCCAGGCATCGAGCTCGATATGATGCACCGTGTCAGATATTGCGCATACCCCATCTCCATGTACGCCTCGCGCTCACTCAGATCGCCTCACATTGGATAATCAGATATCCAGGTGCGGCGCGGATTCGATTCCGCTGGACAACGCATCTCTCAGCATCCGTATCATCGACCGTGAGCCGTCCACATGACTCCAGCCCTGTCGTCACTACCGTGGGTAGCTCGAACCGCCGCAGTGGCCGCGGTCGTCTGGCCGCTCGCCACGCTGCTGTCCTGGGCCTATGACCCCTCCTGGTTGCCCACGCTCCATCCCTCCTTTCGCACCATCAAGCCGGTGACGGTCCTATTGATCCTCTTTTGCGGATTCGCTCTGTGGCTGCTGGCCGACGAAGCCGCCGTGACGACCGTCCGACGGCGATGGGCCCAGGCAGCCGCTGCCCTGGCCTGCCTGCTTGCCGGGCTCACACTGGCGGAATACCTCTTTAATACGAACATCGGGATCGATCTCTGGTTCAGGCAGGACGCAGACATCGACGCGGCCGCGCACCCGGGACGCATGGCACCCCTTACCGCGTGCGTGTCGTTCCTGCTGTCTCTCGCCCTGCTCACCCTCGATCAGCCATTGCCGAACGGGCACTACCCCGCTCAATATGCGGCCCTGACCGGGAAGACTATGGGCGGAATCGCCGTCGTCGGCTATTTCTATGGAGTCCGGTCGCTCTACCAGGTCGGCACCTTCACGACCATGTCGCTCTACAGCGCCACCCTCCTGTTCCTGATCGGTCTCGGCATTCTTGCCGCGCGGCCGACCAGGGGATTTATGGCCACGCTGGTGTGCGACGATCTCGGCGGGGTCATGCTGCGGCGCGTGCTGCCCTTTGCGATCGGTCTGCCCATCCTCGCCGGGTGGATCCGCATTACCACGCAACGTTCGGGCTATTACGACTTCAACTTCGGGGTCGCCTTGGCCGTGGCCGCAGTGATGGTCATCATGCTGGGCTCCCTCTGGGTATTGGCTGGGAGCCTGAATAAGACCGACGGGCAGAAAAAGCACATCCTGCAGATTCTTCAGCAGCGTGAGGCCAGGCATCGCCTCGCATTGAGAGCCGGACGAATGGGGACCTTCCTTCAGGACCTCGACAATCACACCTTCACTCTGGCTCCTGAACTGGAAGTCATGCTCGGACTGTCGGCCTCGAGTTTCGGTGGGACACTCGCCTCCTTCGGTCGACTGATCCACCCGGATGACTGGGAACACGTGCAGGCGGCGATTGACGAAGCAGTCCTTCATCGCAGCTCATACACCCTGGAATGTCGGGTTCTTCGGCAGACTCCGCCTCACGAAGCCTGGATTGCGATGACCGGCCAAGTCCTCCCCGATGCCTCCGGCCATCCCCGACAAATCACCGGGGTGATGTTCGACATCACCGAACGCAAACGCGCGGAATTCGCCCTTCGAGAAAGTGAGGCCCATTTTCGCCTGCTGGCCGATGCCACACCGGTGCTCATCTGGATGGCGGGTTCCAATCGACTGTGCACCTGGCTGAATCGGTCCTGGCTGGGCTATACCGGCCGTGCGCTTGATGAACAATTGGGCGATGGGCGCATGGCCGACATTCATCCGGATGATCGAGCCCTGGTGGTGCAGCTGTATCACGACCACTTCTCCCGTCATGAACCATTTGAACTGGAGTATCGACTGCGACGGCAGGACGGGACGTACGGATGGATCATGGACCGCGGCGTGCCGCTGTTGACGGACTCCGGAGTGCTGACCGGCTATCTCGGCGCTGCGCTGGACATTACAGATCGAAAACGTACCGAAGAACAATTACAGCAGTGGACCGTCGAGCTGGAAAAGCGGGTCGACGAACGGACACAAGCGCTACAGCGTTCGCAATCCCGCTTGCGCGCTCTGGCATCGGATCTGAGCATGACAGAACAGCAAGAGCGCCGCCGGCTCGCCACGGAGCTTCACGACTACCTGGCCCAACTGCTGGTCGTGGGGCGCATGAAATTGAGCCAAGTCAGGCCCCAAGTCAAAGACCAGAAAGCGCAACGACTCCTGGGTGAGACGGACGACGTGCTCACCCAGTCACTCAACTATACGCGCTCGCTCGTCGCGGAATTGAGCCCCCAGATCCTCTATCAATTCGGCTTGCCTGCCGCACTCAAATGGCTGGCCGGGCAAATGAAGACTCATGGGCTCGTCGTCACCATCCGCTCGGAAGTCGAGCGCTTGCCCATGGCCGAGGAACGCGCGGTCATTCTCTACCAAAGCGCTCGAGAGCTGTTGTTCAATGTGGTCAAACATGCCGGCACCGGCGAGGCCGACATCACGCTGCTTGTCAGCCCTGAGCATTGGGCGACCCTGGCCGTCACCGATCAGGGACGGGGGTTCAATCCCGACACCCTACAGGAAATCGATCGTGATCATCCGGGACAATTCGGACTCTTTAACGTCCAGGAACGTGTGGAGGCCATCGGCGGGCACTTGAGCCTGATGTCGGGTGAGGGGCGTGGGACGACAGTCACGATCACGGTGCCGATCGACGCATCCTTGCCCTCAACGCTGTCCCTCTCGGCAGCCGACGAGCGTCAGGCGAGATCAGGCCTGACTCCCTCGCAACGACTGCGAGTGTTGCTTGTAGACGATCATGCGATGGTCCGACAGGGATTGCGCAGCGTGCTGGATGGCTACGCAGACCTGGACGTGGTCGGAGAAGCCGGTGACGGCGAAGTCGCGATCGGCCTGGCGGCCGCCCTCCAGCCGGACGTGGTTGTGATGGACATCAACATGCCGAGGATCGACGGCATCGAAGCGACACGCCGGATTATCTCCGCACACCCGGACATCGTGATCATCGGCCTGTCTGTTCAGAATGAACGCCACATCGAGGAGGCCATGCTCAGCGCCGGGGCGGCGGTCTTTGTAACCAAAGAACGCGCCGCCGTCCAGCTCTACGAAGCAATCGTGAGCACCGTCCGCGCGGGCCGATAGACCGATGTCCGTCAGGACACCGGCGGACGTCTCCCCATGACCATACCGATTGCGGCAAGAATCAGGAAGACCACAAAGAGCACATAGGCGATGTGGGTAGCCGTACCTGCAACTCCCGAGACTCCCAACACGCCGGCGATCAATCCGATGACGAGGAATGTGACTGCCCAGCTCAACATGATGACACCTCTTTCCCTAATAAACGGTTTGACCCACGCACACCCGGGGACTCTATGACGAGGAATGCAACTCACCTTTGATGCCGCAGGCCTCATGCCCGCAGCGGCAGCCGCCGGTCGGCACAGTCGCGTTGCGGCAGGCGTCGGAGCAGAACTCCTTGCCCTTCTCAGCCTGGCAGGCGCAACGGGGATGGGCACAGGATTTTCCAACAATCGACTCCTTCGACATCACAGACTCCTTTCATGACTCGGTTGTCGCTCTGTTCCAGCCGCCTGAGTAGCAAGACCGGCATCGTGAAGACTCACAGGCTGTGATGCATCGCCTACTCCTCGCCGATTCTCTTAAAACCACAGATGCACCCCCACACCGAGCCACTCGACGCGTGTGGAGAATAACTGCCCGTCCGGACTCGGTCCGGAGAAATACTCCCCTAACACTTGCAGTTTTCTATCGCCGATCCTGGCGTTCTCAAATTGCAAACCTGCCATGATCGAGCGGCCGACCGCCCAATTCGCCCGCGCATTGGCTTGAAAGTCGGCATAGGCCACAGGCCTGATGGTGCCTCCCGCCAACAGCCAGGGACTTTTGAGTTCAATTCCGCCCTGCATAGTCTCACGGCCCAGCGTCCGGGAATCTCTTCTCACAAGGGTTCCTACCCTTCCATACCATCTCATCCAGGTCGCGAGATCGTAGGAGAGCTTGAGGTCGAGCTCTTCGTAACTAAGGTTGATCCGGGCGACCTGCGGATTGTTCAGAATGAACTCATCTCCCACATGCGAACTCTGATGCCGAATGCGGACAAAACCGGAGAGCCGATCCGCGCGATAACCGGCGACGACCCCGATCGTGTAATCGGCGTTGATGAGGTCGATCGAACGTCGCTCGGTGTCGAATACGCCGAACACGCCGGCCTGAATGCCCAGTTCCCACGATCCGTTGAACGGCGCCGCAGTGCGGTAGACCGCAAACGATTCACCGAATGCGCTGGCGAATTCACGCCCTGATGAGAGGACGTGATAGGCGGCGCCGAAATGGGGCCAACGGAGATCCGCATGCAACGGCTCCATCAGGAGGCCGCGCGGCAGAAACTTCGAACCGGCTTCGGGTGTCACCGCTCGAACGCGGCCAGCCCCGGTACCCCTGGTTCCCTCCTCCCCGCGATGCACCTGTGCCCCGGTCACCCCCGGAATAGCACGGAGGGAGGACAGAATTTTTTCAGGATCCTCCGCGCCGAGCCGTGGAACATAGACGTCCACCTTCCCCTTCTCGACTTCTATCACGGCTGACGAGAGGTGAAATTCATGTTCCAGCATGGAGGCCGCGTACCCGGCAATGTACTCATCCTGTCCCGCGTGGACTGGGTTTCCCCATGCACAGGACAAGGTCCAAAACATCACCCAGAATGCCGCCAGCATCGCTGACGCATGCCCCTTCGGACCGGACGGTCAATGTTCGAGATGTCGTCGTGAATAACCGCACGCGTCACGACGCTTAGAAATGAAAGTTGACGCCGACCGTGACCATATGCCCGTTGTCCTGAAACTTTTTATCCACGATGTTCTGATCTCGCGACTCGATTTTCTCCAGCCAGATGTATCGATAGGTACTGTCGATCGATACATGTTTACTCAAAAAGAACTGAAGCCCACCGCCGGCATGGGCACCGAACCGATTCTGCGTCTCGTCGAAGCCGCCCGGACCTTTGACGGTCGTGTAGTACCACCCTCCACCTCCCAGCAGAAACGGAGCCAATCTGGTTGTGCCGAGCGGATAGATGAGCGCGGAGACCTGCACCGGATAGGTGTGGACACGGGTATCGCCGATGTCGTTTCGGCGATAGTCTACGGACCCTTCGAAGGCAAAGTAGCGCGAGGGGTGCAGCCGGACCTGCCCTCCCCCGAACCACCGGCTTGATCCGTCTTTCGGATCCACATACGTCGCGCGTCCACCGATCGACAGCAACCCAATGTCGATCTGGTCGAACAGATTCTTGTCATCGGCCGCCGTGGCCACAGGCGGCAGCACCAACCCCCAAGCCGTCAACGCGATTCCCAGGGTCATCACTACCGGGAGAGCCAATCGTTTCATATGTCACTCCTTGTGAATTGAAGAACCATCCGTGTCGTCGTCAGGACTCGCGCGGTCGCGTCCCGTTATGATCGAACCACTCATCGACCCACCGTTTGACCTCCTCACGGCGGTCGCCGTAACGTTCCTGGATTTTCCCCTCAAGCTTGTCGACGCTGCCTTCGATGGCCAACAGATCGTCGTCCGTAAACTCTCCCCATTGCTTCTTCAGTTCGCCTTTAAACTGCTTCCATTTCCCTTCGAACTGATCCTGATTCACCACGGTGGTTGCCACTCCAGCCGGCGTCCGGACGAAGGCGCTCTCCGCCTGCGCCATGCCTACTCCCGCCGTCAGGAAGAACCCTGCCAGCGTCAGTGTCATCGGTCTTGATCGTCGTATCATGATGGCATCCTCTCGATTCCACCGGGTGACTCCACACCAAGCGGCGCGCCGCCCTGCCGGGCGGCACGCCGGGGTCGTCGTCATCGGTCGATTTTGGCCTGTCCGCTTTGTGCGTCGACATAGACCTTCTGAGTCTTGTTGTTGCTGTCGATGATCTCCACTTCATAGACTGTACGGCCGTCCTCTTTTCCGATTTCAGCCTCCACCGCTTTCCCGGGAACCGCCTTCAACGCGTTCCTGACGGCGTCCTCCAAGGTCACGCTGGCCGTGGCGGCCAACTGTTTGTTGGTTTCAAACAACGCCCAGGCGGGACTCGTCATGAGAGCGGACACCACTGCAATCGCCATTATCTTTTTCATCGTCGGCACTCCTTTCATTGCGTGAGAGGTCGGTGAGAATCCGCCGATTATCGAGCACGCTGCGCTTCGCGCGGCGTGGCATTCGACTGGCCTTGCCGCTGGTACCAATCGTCGGCCCAGCGCACGACCTCTTCCTTCTTGTCGCCGTATCGCTCCTGTACACGACCGACGAACTTGTCGTAATCGCCTTCGATCTGCATCAAGTCGTCGTCCGTAAACTTCCCCCACTGCTTTTTGACCTCCCCCTTGAACTGCACCCACTTGCCCTTAAATTGATCCGTATTCATTGAGAACCTCCCTGTTGAGATGGTATCGCCGCAGATGCAGATGCCCCGGAGATCGTGGCTTCACCCATACGGCGCGCTCGGGCGGCGTCCTTCAGAATCCGATGCCCTGGAGATCGGAACGCCAGGCCTGTCTTGCCTCCGCGGTAAAGAACGATGGTCGTATGACCATGCTCTTCCGCGACGGTGACCACCACCTTCGACTTCACTCCATCGACCCTGCGGATCTTCATGGTGCGCCTCCCGTTGTGTACAGACTACGTATAGCGCCGAAGCAGGGAAAGAACGCCTGGACATACCCCTAGTTTTCTGAATCGCCGCCCAGAATACCCTGCACTACGTAGCTCGTCGCGCTGCGCGTGACGTTGGCCTTGAGGAACGGGATCGATCGACTGACACAGGATAAGACAGACGAGGGGAGACGCAACGCGACCGATCAGGGCGTCGCGCTAAACAACCGGCAGAGCAGGGCCATGGAGCGGGGTTCGATGGTGAAGGGTTCGCTACTGGTCACGGTGGAGGCAGGACTCGCCACTCCACCCACATGGGTATTGAGGACCACACTCCACGAGGCGTTGCCCTCAGGGGACGGCAGGAGGAAGGGGATCGCCTCATGGTGCGCATTCAGGAGGAGCAGGAACGTGTCGTCGACGATGCGATTCCCCCGGGCATCCGTTTCCTCGATGGCATCGCCGGCCAGCACGATGCCCAACGCCCGAAGGTATCCCTGGCTCCAATCCGACTCATCCATTTCCCGGCCGTCCGGACGCAACCAGACGATATCCTTGATTTCCGAGCCATGAATCTTCCGTCCCTGAAAAAAGCGGCGACGACGAAAGACCGGGTGCTGCTGCCGCAGGGCGATCAATTCCCTGACGAACCCGAGAAGCTCGCGGTCTTCAGCCGCCAGACCCCAATCGTGCCAGCTCAATTCATTGTCCTGGCAATAGGCATTGTTATTCCCCTGCTGAGTCCGGCCGATTTCATCTCCCCCGCACAACATCGGCACGCCTTGAGACAGCAACAGGGTAGTCAGCATGTTCCGTTTCTGGCGGAGACGCAGATCGAGAATGGCAGGGTCATCGGTCGGCCCTTCGACGCCGCAATTCCAGCTGAGGTTGTCATTGTGGCCGTCCTGATTACCCTCTCCGTTGGCCTCATTGTGTTTCTCGTTGTAGGAGACCAGATCGTGCAGGCTGAAACCGTCATGCGCCGTGATGAAGTTGATGCTGGCGAAGGGGCGCCGCCCGCTCGTTTCATACAAATCGCTGCTGCCGGACAGTCGATAGGCCAACTCCGCGACTTGCCCGCCGTCCCCTTTCCAGTAGCGACGAATCGCATCGCGGTACTTGCCGTTCCATTCCGTCCAGCCCACCGGGAAATTGCCGACCTGATATCCCCCGTCCCCGAGATCCCAGGGCTCTGCGATCAGCTTGACCTGAGACAGGATGGGGTCCTGATGAATGATGTCGAAAAACGCGCTGAGACGGTCGACTTCGTGCAGTTCTCTGGCCAGAGTAGAAGCCAGATCGAATCGGAAGCCGTCCACGTGCATGTCCAGAACCCAATATCGCAGACTGTCCATGATCAACTGCAAGGTGCGCGGGTGCCGGACATTCAAACTGTTTCCGCAACCGGTGTAGTCCATGTAGTAGCGAGGGTCATCGGCCATCAGCCGGTAGTAGGCCGCGTTGTCGATGCCGCGAAACGAGAGCGTCGGCCCCAGATGGTTGCCCTCGGCCGTATGGTTATAGACCACATCGAGAATCACCTCGATCCCCGCGCTGTGCAACGTTTTCACCATGGTCTTGAATTCCCGCACATGCCGCCCGCGCACAGGCGACGCTGCGTAGCGCATGTCGGGCGCAAAAAACCCGATCGTGTTGTACCCCCAGTAATTCGTCAACCCCTGATCCGTGAGATGCTTATCCTGCACCGCATGATGCACCGGCAACAGTTCGACGGCGGTCACACCCAGTCCTTGGAGGTATTCAATGACAGCAGGCGTGGACAACCCGGCATAGGTGCCACGTAGATGTTCCGGCACGTGCGGATGGCAAGCTGTGAATCCTTTGACGTGGACTTCATAAATGATGGTTTTCGACCAGGGCGTACGCAACAGGTGATCGCCGCCCCAACTGAACGCTTGATCTACCACGACACATTTCGGCATCTCTTCCGCATCGTCGCGGTCGTCACGAACCAGATCCCCCTCCGCTTCGCCCAACCGGTAGCCGAACATTCGATCCGAGAGGCGAATGGTATCGGCAATTGATTTGGCATAGGGGTCGATCAGTAGTTTCGCCGGATTGAACCGGTGGCCCGCTTGCGGATCGTATGGACCGTCTACTCGAAACCCGTAATGGAGGCCAGGGCGTCCCTCCGGCAGGTACACATGCCACGTCTGATTGGTCCGTTCCTCCATGCGAATCCGATGGGATTCCTTAGAGGCATCCGGCCCATCAAAGAGACACAATTCGACCGACGTCGCGTTTTCTGAAAACAGGGAGAAGTTGACCCCCTCCCCGTCCCACGTTGCCCCCAGCGGATAAGGACGGCCTGGCCATACTTTCATGCACGCTCCTGTTCGGTGGCCCGCGCGGCACCACTCGTGGCGATGCCCCGCGGGGGATGGCATCTACGTCAAGAGGCTGACCAGATCCTCGGCATGTTCCTCTTCCTTCGCGAGAATTTCTTCCAACAGCCGCCTCGTGGTCGGGTCGTCGCTGCCGACGAAGGCAATCATGTCCCGGTAACTTTCGATCGCAATCCGTTCCGCCACCAAATCCTCTTTGATCATGTCCTCCAAATCCTCCCCTTCCACGTACTCACTATGGCTGCGCTCCGTGAGACCTGACGGCGACAGGTTCGGTTCGCCGCCCAATTGCACGATGCGCTCGGCCAATTGATCGGCATGCGCCTGCTCTTCTCCGGCATGGGCCAGAAATTCGGCCTTCACGCTTTCCGCATTCATGCCTTCCGCCATGAAGTAGTGCCGACGATAACGCAGGACACAGACGACTTCTGTCGCCAGCGCCTCGTTCAACAGTCGCAATACGGTCTCGCGGTCCGCCCGGTAGTCCGACGTCTGCGCCCCGTCTTCGATATGTTGTCGGGCGCGCTCTCTGAGGGCTTGGATGTCCTGAACGAACGACGATTGACCTTTCGTACGGCTCATAGTGGCTCCTTTCACAACGTCCCTACAGTGTTGCGGTGCTCTGACTCGCACCGGGCGCTACAACCGGCAGTCAGTCCTGAGGTGCGGCCAAGCCGATTCGCACCCCAGCGGTTCGCGTTCCTCGCGAACGGCCATGAATCTTGACAGGAGTTGTTTGGACCGGACCCCGATCGCCAGCGCGCATACGGCGACGGTCAGGACGACCCCGGAAGAGATGGGCGGAACCTGCAGCATCTGCATAACGACCTCTTTGTGTGAGAGAAACGGCGCAACTGCGGGGGCTGTTGGACTCACCTTAGGTGAGGCGGTGGGCGGAGAGGACTAGGGATGTCCCTAGACCTGGGTCAGGAGGACCCTGGCTGATCAGGGATGAGCCGTATACGTGGAGAGCACGCCGACGAGACGATGCCGGCCGTCCAACACCGGAAGCCATTCCAACTTGGCGACACGCATGACATCGAGGGCATCCGTGAGCACATCGCCGTCATGGCAGGATGGAATCTCGGTCTTCATGAATCGTTCGATGGTGGCGGTCGGCGGGGCGTTCCTGATGGACGGATTGAGTCCCATGTCGCGTTCCGTAAGCATCCCTCGCAACCGAGCCCCATCGAAGATCACCACCACCGGCACATCGAGTTTCTTCATCAAGCCGGCTGCCTCCGCGAGACTGGTCCGTGGGGTCGCGGTCGTCACTTTTGTGCTCATGACGTCCTTGACCTGTTTGACCTCTCCCGGCAAGAGACTCATTTGTTCGTTGCGGGTCGACTCCAGATATATCCCCACCTCGGGACGAGGCGCCGCTGCGGCGACGCATGTGCGTGAATCGGCTTCGGTGCTCCTGTTGGTGACCATCTTCGCCTCCGAATCATTAGGCCATATGCGGTCTATCCTCATGCACCACGAGGCGCAGCCGACCGTACTGCACTGGCTTTTCCGGATTTCTCGTGTAATGCCCCTTGTCTTCGCCGATCGAGATCATGCTCAGCGGAAGCGTCAGCGTCTGGCGATAATGCGGAAACGCCGTCTCCAGCATCACCGTCACGGTTTGCCCGTCACACTCGATGACTTCTCCGTTCAACCCTCGCTCATTCCGAAAGTCCACCGTCACCCGCTCCTCCGGATCGATCCAAGAACGGATGAGATCGACCTTGTCTGATGTGTCCATACACAGCCTCCTTCCCGATCGACCGTCGCGTACTACTCGTCTGCCTGTCCTGCAACGCTTTCGACGAGCCTCCCGTCGGGCCGTTCCGTGCCATTCGAACGAACAGCGCGAGACGCCCCAGCCACCGCGTCTCACACTCCCCAATTGCGGAATCGGCGGCTTCGTCGGGCGTGGAGGAACCGACGGAGGAAACGGTTCCGGCGGAAATGGACCGGGTGCCGGATCAGGAAGAGGCTCTGGATCCGGCGGCGACGGATGGGGTGACTTCACACACGCACGTCGTCTCATGTTCGTCACTCCTTTATCGATGAGCCATGGCCGGAGAGAGTCCGGCTTACATGCGGTCTTCCACTACACTCCAGTCGATATTCCGGAAAAACGAGTCGATGTATTGCTTGCGCTCGTGAGGCTGATAGTCCAGCAAATAGGCATGTTCCCACACATCCATGACCAGCACCGGCTGAAAGCCCGCGACATTGCCATGTTCATGGAGTGTGACCCAATGGTTGGACACCAAGCCGCTCGAAGGATCGAGGTTACAGATCGCCCACCCCACGCCCCGCAACATGCCGACGCTGCAAAAGTCCGCTTGCCAGCGTTCATAGTCACCGAACATTCTGGCAATCGCCCGGCCGAACGTCGAATCCGCCGCGGGGCGGTCGCCTCCGCCCCGGAGGAGGTTCCCGAAATAGTACTCATGGAGTACCATCCCGTTGTACTCGAACCCCAGCCGCCTGGTGAGCTCGGAGTAAGCCGGCAGGGCCTCCTGATCGACCTTCCCGTCGCGACGAAACTCATCGAGTTGAGCGCGTAGCGCATTGGCGGCTTTGACATACCCCTCATACAGAGTAACGTGCATGCGGAGGGTATCATCTGAAATACCAGCCAATCCGAACAGATCGTAGGACTTGACGCGATACAGATCGGGCGTGGTCATACTCTATCCTCCCTAGCCGAGATGGATACGTGCTGCTCGATGGCATTCGTACACTCACGGTACCACTGCTGAAGCGTCCGGCCCACTAGGTGATGCCCTGGCGACAGGAATGAGGGGATTTCCTAGGCCCGTCGTAGCCGTAGGCTGTGGTACACCACTATCAACCGGTTCAGGCCCCGGCTGTCATTGTCCAGGCGTGGCCTGGTATGCTGCAGTGAAGCTACGACCATTCGAAGGGAGGAGTTTGTGCCGAAAGCACGTCTCGTGATCGCCGACGACCACAGCATCGTCCTGGAAGCCTATCGGCAACTGTTGGAACCGGAGTATGAGGTGGTCGGATCCGCGTTGAACGGAGAAGAATTGCTGCGTATTGCGCCCAGTTTGACCCCTGATATCATCCTGTTGGACATTTCCATGCCGACCCTGAACGGCCTCGATGTGTCACGGCAACTTCGGGCGGCCCTGCCTCATGCCAAATTGATCTTCGTGACGATGATGAGCGAACCGTTCTACATCAGCCAAGCATTCGAACTTGGTGCCGTGGGATACGTGCTGAAGCAATCGGCGTCGACTGAACTCCTCTCGGCACTGACTGCGGCGCTGAAAAATCGCCGCTACATCTCGCCGCAATTGTCGGTGGAAGTGCAGGATGCGATCGAGACGCCGTGGGTCAAACCGGAGGGATTTTCTTCGAAACTCACGCCACGCCAGCAGGAGGTGCTGCAGCTGCTGACGAAGGGGCGTTCGACAAAGGAGATTGCGGCGGAGCTCAATGTCTCGGCGAAAGCCGTGGAATTTCACAAGGGCAACATCACTCGCCGCCTGGGCATTCACACGACGGCCGAACTGACGAGGTTCGCATTGTCGCAGGGTCTGACGACCCTCGACGACCCACAGCCGTGATGCTTTATACCCTCGACTCGGGGACGGTCGGCTGCTGGGGCATCACAATCAACCCGATCGCAATGGCATGCTTGGTTAATTCGGCGGTGCTATGCACGCCGAGTTGCTTCATGATGCGCGTCTTGTGGAACTCCACCGTTTTAATCGAGACATTCAACGTCGACGCAATCTCCTTGGTCGACTGTCCTTCGGCGATCAGTTGCAGGACTTCCCGCTGGCGCACGCTCAGCCCATCATGTGCAGCCGTCTCGGCAGACGGCTGCTCCGCGCTGGGGTGCAGCGCCTGCTCGACCAAATTCTCGGCGACGCTCGGAGAGACATACATACGCCCCTTCAGCACCTCCTTGACCGCAAAGACCAGTTCCTCCGCCACAGACTGCTTGAGCACATAGCCCGAAACTCCGGCGCGAAACGCTTCCGTCACGAAATACTGTTCGCCATGCATCGTGAGCACGAGCAACTTCACCTCCGGTGCGACCCTTTTGATTTGACGGCACGCATCCAATCCGTTCAGCAGCGGCAGGGCGATATCCACCAACGCGATATCCGGTCTGTCGCGCTCAACGGCCTGCACCAGAGCTCGCCCGTCGGCGACTCTGCCGCAAAGATCGCACTCGCGCTCAAGCAATCGTTCGATACCTTCCGCCACGAGTGTATGGTCATCGGCAATCAGGACTCTGGGTTTCATGGGATGGCTCCAGGCTAGAGGGGGACATGAGCAGCGCGACGAAAAATCCTATCACTGTCTCCAGGTGATTGCGAGAGGCCGGCTTCCGTTACAGCTCTTTGGACCAAAAAATGATGAGACCGTGGCCGCCTTTGGTCGGAGGGGCACCTCCGGGATCCCGATAGATGCCGAAATTATACGTGTAGTTCAACTCCACCTGCGATTTCCAGGGAGCCCCGGTCACCAACCCTCCCCCCAACGCCGGCATCGAATCCGTAATTTGCTTCACCGCCGTGTTCGAGGTGAATACCGGACGCTCGACCAGGCCCCACGTGGCCTCCACATAGGGATACAAAAAGAACAACGCCTCATACCGATACTGAAGATTTGCCACTGCGGAGCGGGTGGGAAACAGTTCGTTGAACGCCACGCCGTGGATCATCGGAAGCGAGATAGCCTCCCACTCATATCCAGTGGGCCGTCCTGGCAGACGGAATGCGGAAAACCGATCCAGATCCTTACCGATTCCGGCATGCACACTCGTCAGGAGGCGATGCTTGTCACTTTCGATAAAGGGCAGTCCCGTCGCCAGCAACGCGTAGGCACTCGCTTGAATATAGGTCCGTTCCTTCTTGAAATCAGGCGTATCGAAGGGGGCACCTCCCCATTGATCCCACTTGGCGCGATGACCATGGAGCACATCGGCTCCCATGGTGACTCCGTCATGCGGGAGTTCCATCAAGTTACGCTTCAACGCATCCGCGCGGATTCGGAAATGGATGCGCCCTTCGTAGGTATCCTTGGGAACCCCGTAATCGGACGCCGTATGACCGGTGCCCTTAAACCAGCGGTATCCAGCCTCATAGGTCATAGAAATATTGACGGCGCTGTCTTGCCGGAACGGGTGCACCGGTAACCGATACCCCAGCCCGGCCCCGGCGAATGCGTAACTCCATTCCAGCTCCGTCCCTCGCTGGCGTTGCCCCTGCACATATTCCGACCGCCCCATGGGAAGCACGAAGTTGTCCCAGGTGAACAACAACGACCAGTTTGGATAGTCCCGCAGGCCGATCGTGTAATCGACGTCATTCACCACACCGGAAAATGTCCCTCGCAGCCGGCGGTTGTCGTCGTCCCAATTTCTCCACAGGTACAAGGCCCCGAACGGCAGCGCTTCCATCTGACTCGGCCCGTTCGGAATCGCTTGAATGCCGAAACTCATGGCCGTGACGCTTCGACGATCACGCGGCGGCACGTAAATATCTTCTCCAAAAAGCGTCGTACGAAACTCCTCCCCCGCAATCGGCGTTGGTTCTTCCCCCCACGCCTTTCCGGCTTGTCGATCATGAAACAGAAGGTTCGAATTGAGCAGACTGACCATCACGGACAAAACTATGACGACTATTCGGCGATCCTCGACGGATGCACTCACGCGCCTCGCTCTCCTCTCATACAGAGACTGACTCACTGTTTGGTGCTGTCCCCTTATAGAACAGTTGCCCTGTCACTGCGGCCTAGTGAAACCCCTAGCCCGCATGATTCATGAACACTGCTCTGCACTCGCCGATCCGCTGTTCCGACAAGGCTACGGACGGCGACGCGACGAAGCACGAGTGGCTCTATGTGCGTTCCGGCAGGGCCAGAAGAGAACTAGGAGTATCTCCAGTACCGGCAGGACGACAGACCCGATAGGGTGTCAGGTAGCACACGGCTGGAAGAATAGGTTGTTCATTTCCGGAAGTCGCAGAGTTCCCCCCTCTTTGAAGGAGTACTCATGAAACGATCGGTGACGACTAACTCGCGAAGTCGCAAGGCACCATCGCCGACCAGAAAGCGGCGGTCTCGTGATCCGATCGATCCGATGCCACGCGTCATCGAACGGAAGAAGGTCAAGGACGTTGCCCGAATCTCCGGACGAGGCCTAACAGGCAATTCGCCATCGAGGAAGAAACCAGCTCCCGCCAAAGCGACCGCGCGGAGCGCGCGGCAGGTTGGGAGCGCGATAGGCAACGTGCTGGGAAAGGTGGTCGGTAAGGTGGAACAAACCGTCGCGAAGGTATTGCCAGGCCGCACCGCACCGAAGCGCCGAACAGCCTCATCATGAGGAGCGACGCCGTGCGGCCCAGGGACCGTTCATGCGCCTCGAACAGGCTGCGAGGGAATCGTGACCACTTTCGCGGAAGGAGGACTCTCGTGACACTGCTGATACCTGCGCTGGTTGCAACGGCGATTCTCACACATGGCGTCCTGCCCACTACGGCCTCGGCCGAGCCCCAGCCCGAGGCGACTCAGTCGGCACCCTCGCCGACACCAACGCCGCCGCCGGCTCCTCCGCCACTGATCGATCCCGGCATTCTCAAACAACCGGACCGCCTCCCACCCCCAAATCCGGACGCGGTGGTGCGCCCTCCTATCGTGGATCCCCAAATGGCCATTGATCCTGAAAAACCCAACCAGCAGGCTCCTGATCCTCCCAATCCCGCGCCGCCACCGTCAGTTCACTGAACGCTGGTTGTACTAAGTCAAACTACATGACAAGGCTTGTAGGAATTACTATAATCGATCGAGTTCGACAACGCATGACACGGGGAGAGATGAGTATCCGCAGCCGACTCATTTCTGAGATCGTCAGGCCGTTTAAACACACCGCGCTCAAGGTATTGGGCGACACCCTCTACCAGCAGCTCCGGGTCACATGCTTAGGAGAAACCAACGGACTAGGCCTGGACTGGCGTTGGGGCCGCTCATTACGACGCATCCACCCTCTGCGACGCGACTTCGGCTGGCGAGCGGGTCAACCTATCGATCGTTACTACGCGGAGTCGCATTTTTTCCCAGACCATTGTGCGGACATTCATGGACATGTCATGGAGATCGCCGATGACCGCTACACGACGCAATTCGGCGGCGACCGTGTCACCCGGTCCGAAATTCTCCACTTTCAGGCCGGCTCCCCGGGGTCGACCATGCACGGTGATTTGACCAATGCCCCCCATATCCCCTCCGACACCTTCGACTGCATCATTCTGACCTTTACCTTACAGTTCATTTTTGACATACGGGCCGCGCTCCACACGGTCGCCCGGATCCTGAAACCGAACGGCGTGGTTCTGGTCCTCGTTCCCGGTATCAGCCAAGTATCCCGCTACGACATGGACAACTGGGGGGAATATTGGCGTTTTACGTCACTGTCCGCCCGTCTCCTGTTTGAAGAAGTGTTTCACCCCTCCGACATCACGGTCTCTACGTACGGCAATGTCTTAACCGCCACCGCTGCCCTCCAAGGACTGATCAGTTCGGAACTCCGCCGCGAGGAGCTGGACTATCACGATCGCGACTATGAGCTCCTGATCGGTATCCGGGCCATCAAACGCTGACCCTCGGTTCCACGTCTCTTTCACATTGCACAGTCCATATTCTGCTAGGGACTCGCCTAGTGCAGCCGCCGGTCCTGTTCCCTATACGATCGCACGATCTCGGCCATCTTCGGCGGAGGGCAGATCACCATCCTCCATCTGCGAGTCAGGTCGAGGTGACCATCCAGTCGGACCGAAGGAGTCATCATGAAAATCGCCCAGCGCGCCCCGCTCCGCGACAGTGTCCCTCCTGTTCTCGGAGGGCGCACCGAACAGTCATGAGGTCACCCTCGTTGCCAGCGGCGATTCCATGACCTCCGCCCGTTTGGTCGCGACCTGTCCGCACTCCTTGCGTCTCACTTCCGGAATCGCAAATGCCGATGCTCCGCTGGTCACACTCCTCGAACGGGCCTTCTCGGCTTCACAGGCCTTCGATCTGATTCACTCGCATTTGGATTTCCTTCCGTCTCCTCCGGCCCCTCGTTGCGGAACACCGGTCCTCACGACACTTCACGGGCGTCTCGACCAGCCGGAACTGCTGCCGGTCTACGGGAAATTTTCCGAGATGCCCTCGTCCTCTGTGCCTATGCCCTGATCGCCCCGCACGAGCGAACGGCACGGGACTATGTTGAGGTGTATCACCACGTGCTCGGTCGTCCGCTCTCCCACGATACCCTCCGGGACGCGGACTCGAGTCCTCTGACTTGCTCGGAACCACGATAATCTTCCGGTCGCTCCTCACAACAAAGGCAGGCCCTCACTCGAGAGCCTGCCCGTCGAAGTTGATCAGAGAAGGCGCTGAACTCCTACCGCTTGCTGCTCGGATTACCACCCTCAAAACCCGGCGCTTGACCTGGGGGCAATCCGCTGGTCCCGCTCATGCCGCCACCGCCCACACTCTCTTCCCCCATCGAGCCGGTCGCCTCTTGCCCTGTTTGACCAGGCACGCCGGAGCTCCCGGAAGTAGAAGGCGCAGACTGCACGTGGTTGATCTGATCCATGTACGCTTTCAGATCAGGAGACTGATCCTTGCTGCTGTTCAACTGGACGATGTTTCGATAGTCCTCTTTCTTCAAGGTGAGCTGAAGTTTGTCGTTCTTCGTCTGAAATTGACTCCAGCGGAGCGGAATCGGCCGTTTCGAATCGTCCGGCACGAAGACCGCATACTCGATTTCATTCGTCTTGGTGTCCTTCAGCAATTCCTTGATTCTCCCGATAGCGTGCCCCTGTGTATCGTGCACCATGGCATCGGCAAACTTGCTGTCGCGTGCCGCCACCAGTTTGCCCTGCCGGACCGGGGTATCGGCGTAACCCTCCGGGACACCCTGTTTTCCACCGGTGAGATCGGTCTTTGTGTCGACCTTCGGCGGCTCTGTCGGAGTGCCCGTGCCGGCCCCCTTCCCCATAGTGGAGTCCGCCTTGTCGCCCATCGTGGCATCCTGAGCAGAACCCGGTGAACCCGCGGCCAGCACACACGCGATCGTTCCTGCATATATCATCATGTTCCGTTTCATCACGTGACTCCTTAGGTGAAAACCACACTTATTCCATGCGCCACTATCATGCCCTCGCCTTACCAGTACGGTTTATACCCGTAGTAGGTATGAAGGCGTTCCCCCCAGGCCGTGTCGGCCATGTCAGGCCAACGGTCCTTGTCGAACCCCTCTGCCTGCTCCAAGCGCCCTCTCGCCACGTTCAGGATAAGAAAATCCCCGCCCGCCGACAACGTGAGCGCTTCCCACGGCAATGCAAACAGCTTGTCGCCCAACCCGAGAAATCCTCCGAACGACAGGACCGCATAGGCGATGCGCCCGTTTTCGAGATCGATCATCAGTGAATGAATTTCACCGAGATCCTCGCCGGCCTGGTTGTGCACCGGCATGCCCTCGATGGTAGATGCGGATAACAGCCGTCGACCTGTATGAATATTCATCTCACCCCTCCTTCTTGGACAGTGACGAGTCGGCTCGTCCTTGTGATTGACGTGATGAGGCTACGACAGCCCCTCAGTGTTACTGATAACGCCGAGCCTGTCTGAGGGTAGCTAGGAATGCCCCTAGAAACGCCGCTCGCGAGAAGCAGCTGCGGAAAGGTGTCAGAGGACGGTGGGGACGAAATCGCGGCGAGAGTAGAGCACTCAACGCAGACTCAGGCGTTCATTTGCTCATGCAGCAGGCTACGGCTCGGAACGGATCAGAAGCCCGACGGGGCAATGTCGCAGAACCGCCCCGACGGACAACACCTGGTGTTGCTCGTAACCGGTTGTCTCGAATCGCTCCCCTGTGAACAGGTGTCGGTACACCGATCCAGGCTTCCATGATGGAATCGTCACGGACGTGTCCCGCCAAACTTCGTCCGGCGAGGAACCCTGCTGCTGCGCTTCCATACTCGCCCGGAAGCGGGGAGCGATGACCACGATCGCCTGGTCTTGATGCAGTCGCGCAAAGGCGCAGAGGTAGGAGTGATAGCGACCGTGCGCGGCCAACGGCACATAGTCGCCGGACAGGTAGAGATCCGGCTGTGCCTGCCGATGACGGAGCGCCTGACTCAACACATACATTTTGATCCGTCCGTCTTCCCAGGAGGCACACCATGCCTGTACCGCAGCCAATCGATCTGCGTCTGTGGCCCGCTCCAGCCACAAGCACTCCGCCATCATGCTCTCGCGGGTGACGTAGTCGACCGGCGCACGGTTGTCGGGGTCGACGAGCGTGAGGTCCCACAGCTCCGTTCCCTGGTAACAGTCGGGAATGCCGGGCGCCGCGACCTTCAGGACGACCATCGAGAGGCTGTTGGACATCCCGTACTTTGCCACCATGTTTTGAAACGGAAGGAACTCGGCCAAGAAGGAATTGTCGGGACGGCGCTCCAGCACTCTCTTGATAAATCCACGGATGGCCCCCTCATACGCGTCGTGACTGTTCACCCAACTGGTCCGAACCTTCGCTTCTCGGACAGCCTTGATCATGTACCGCTCGATTCGTCCGACGAACTCTTGATAGCGGCCCGCATCCAGCGCTCCGACCGGCCAGGCTCCGATCAACGTTTGATACAGGAGGTATTCCACATTGCGTTCCGGCGCCGGCCCTTCGTCCAGTTCGATGCGATGCCGTTTGTTCATCCTCATCCAGCGGGCCGCCGCCTTTCTCCATCGATCCGGGATTTCCGACAACACGTTCAGCCTGGCGCGTACATCCTCACCACGCTTGGTGTCGTGGGTCGACGTAGCCGACAGGGCATGGGGCCAGCCCGCACGGCGCTCCCGTATCCCCTGATGAAACTGTTCCAGCGAGCAGCCGAATCGCCCCGGCTCCCCGCCCACTTCGTTCAACGAGACCAGTCGGTTGTAGAGATAACAGACGGTGTCTTCGACCCCCTTGGCCATGACCGGGCCGGTAGTCTGCTGAAACTTCGTCACGAATCGAACCCGTTCCTCGTTCGTCAGCGTCTTGGACGGCGGCAGGGAGCCCAACAGCAGATCTCGCACGAAGTCGAAGACCTGCCGATTCAGCGCAGGGTTCCGTTGTACGGCGCAGGCCACCGCCTGATGAATGAAGCGGCGATCACGCTCCAAGACATCCTCACAATCCGCCCTGACATACGATCGATACACCGGAAAACAGGCGATGATCTCGCGCACCGCATGCGTCAGACTATTGAGCGTGAAATCGCGATAGTGCCGGTCCCGTTCCGACAAGCGATTCAACTCATGCCCGAGGACGTTGAGTTCACTGGACATCGAGGCGCGCATGATGAGCTTCTTCGCCTGATACACCAGCTCCTCATACCGCTGACGCTGTCCGGTCAAAGTCCGGTAGACGGCGTCCATCGCCTTGGCCTGGTCGGTGCGGACGAACAACCCGGTGAGGAGATTCAGGAAGTCATACCCGGTCGTCCCCGCCGCAGGCCAACTGCGAGGTAACTGCTCTCCGGTCCCCAAAATCTTTTCCACGACGATGAAGAGAGACGGACGATCCTCCCCGCCCGGTGGCGGCAGCTCGGTCGCCGCCCAGTCCTGCAATTGTCGAAGGTAGTGTTCCGGATCATAGAGGCCGTCGACGTGATCGATGCGCAGGCCGGTCGCCACGCCCTCCTTGATAAGCCGGAAGATCAGCCGGTGCGACTCCTCAAAGATGCGCGGGTCTTCGGTACGAATCGCCGCCAATTCGTTGACGTCGAAGAATCGCCGGTAGTTGATTTCTTCGGACGCTACACGCCAGGAGGCCAGCCGGTAGTGTTGCTCATTCAGCAACCCATCCAGATGGTCGAAGCTGTCGGAGACGCCTTTCATCCCGTTGTAGCGTTCGACGGTCGTCCGCACATACTCTCGCACATCCAGGCTGGCGGACATCAACGCCGCCAATCGACGCCGCGCCAACTGCGTTTCCCGGTCACGCTCCGCCATGCACTCCGGAGATCGTTCGCAGGCCGGCGGCAGATGGCGCAAGGCCGTGACGATGCTCCGCAGTTCCTGGACCGCCGGATGTTCCTCCCGCGCGGTACCGGCCAGCTGATCGATCCGAAACGAGAGAATGTTGGCCCAGGACGCCGGGGCGATCGGCAATCGATGCTGGAAATACGTCACCACAAACCCGCCGTCCTCGCAGGCCAGTCGAATATCTTGCTGTTCGAGCGCCGTGCCGTACTGCTCCCCCAGAATCGGCAGCAGCACCTTGCCGTTGAGTTCGCGCTTCAGCGGCGTCCAATCGATATCGAAGGCGGAGGCATACCGGGCCCCGGGGCCGTTCTCCAACACATCCCACCACCAACGGTTCTCCGCACTGAGAATCCCCATGTGGTTGGGAACCACATCGACCAACAACCCCATGTCATGGCTTTTCAGGGCCGCGGCAAACGCCGCAAAATCCCTTTCACTGCCCAGTTCCGGATTCAGCAGGCCAGGATCGATCAGATCGTACCCGTGCAGACTCCCTGGCACGGCCTTCAAGAACGACGAGGCATAACAATCCGTCATACCGAGGGCATGCAGGTAGGGAACGAGACGAGCGGCGTCGCTAAACGTAAAGTCACGGTTGAACTGCAAACGGTACGTGGCGAGCGGAATGCGCGGCATGGCAACTCAGACCCTCATCCGATACTTTAGGTCGATGACAGTCGCTGCTTCGACACGTCCTGCGGCAGGATCCCCTTCGGCACCACCGTCAGGCCGGAGGCAGTGACTCCACATACCGGTACAACCGCAGTCTCGTCGTGACCTAGCACGGAACCGGCAGGAACGGCATTTCCACGATCGATGACGACACGACGTACCCGCGCCTTCGCGCCGATCGACGTGTGATCCAAAATCACAGAGTCTTCGATCTGCGCGCCGGGCTCGATTCTCACATGACGGCCGATGACGGAGCGTCTGATGTCGGCTTCGATCACGCGACTCCCCTCCCCGATCAGCGCGTGATCCACATAACAGTTGACCAGGCTGGCCGGCAGCCCTCGTGCGGCTTCGCCGCAGATCGGCCATGCCGTATTGCGGAGATCATTCAGGGGCGTTTCGCCCAGGAGATCCATATTGGCCTGCCAGTAGGCCGGAATCGTTCCCACATCGCGCCAGTAGGCCGGTTCTTCATAATAGTTCAGACCGGGGATTTCATTGTCCCGGAAGTTGTAGGCCATGACCCGTTCCTCATGGAGCAGGCGCGGCAGAATATCCCTCCCGAAATCATGTGTCCCACTCCTTTCAGCATCATCGCTCAGGGCTCTGAGGAGGACATCCGTATTGAAGAGATAGTTGCCCATGGACGACAAGGCCCGATCAGGACGTGTCGGCATCGCCTTCGGCTCAGGCGGCTTTTCCTCGAAGCCGATGATCCGATCATTGCGGTCGACCTCAATGATGCCGAATCCCTGCGCGGAGGTCAGCGGCATGGGCAACGCGGCCACCGACACATCCGCCTGCCGATCCAGATGGAACCGCAGCATCTGCCGGAGATCCATCCGATAGATGTGGTCGGCCCCGAAGACGGCCACGACGTCGGGCGAGGCGTCCTAAATCAGATTGAGATTTTGATACACGGCATCGGCCGTGCCCTCATACCAGCCGCGACGCAAGTTCATTTGCGGCGGCACCACGGTCACGAACTGGCGATCTCCGTCGCCGATCCGCCAGGCACGCCGCAGATGCTCGATCAGTGACTGCGAGCGATACTGGACCATGACATGGATCGCGGTCATGCCGGAGTTGTAGAAATTGCTCAGCACAAAGTCGATGATGCGATAGTTCCCCCCGAACGGCACGGCCGGTTTGCTCCGCACCTCGGTGAGAGGCATGAGGCGCTCCCCTTTGCCGCCGGCCAGAATGAGCGCCAACACCTTAGGCTGATAGGTGATGTCAGACAGTGCCATGATGTCTCCTCAGCGCGGTCCTCTCGTTTGCCGTTCGCATTCCCTGATCCGATCGGCCCCTGGCGAGGAGCCCCTGTGCCCCCTCGCCAAACCGGTGCCCTACAACGCTCGCAGGAAGGCCACCAGAGCCGCCTTTTCATCCGAATTGAGCTTCAAACTTCCCACGATATTGAAAAACTCGACCGTATCTTCCAGGGTCGGCAATCGCCCGTCATGAAAATAGGGAGGCGAATCCTTGATCCCTCTCAACGCGAAGGTCTTGATCGGTCCGTCGGCTTCCGCTCCGAATCGTTCCAGAAACAGGTCGTGCATCATGTGATCCGTGTACGCCGGCGGTTGATGACATTGGGCACAACGGGCCTTACCGAAAAAGAGATCCTCACCGGCGATTTCCTTTCGATCCGCTCTCAAGCGATCCAACCGTCCCGTCATCGGATCGAGTTTCGGCGCGGGAGGAAAATCGATCATGTTCTGGATCTGGGCCATGTGCGCAACCTGCAGACGATCGATGATGTTTATCCCCTTCTTGGCCGCACGGATGTGATCGCCGTTGAAGTACGCCGTGCGCTGCTCGAACTCCGTAAAATCTTCGATGGATCGCAAACTCCGTTTGGAGCCGTGAATCTGTTGATTGAACATCCCGCGCAGACTGACGGTATCGAGACGCAACCGGTCCCGCTGCGGCCTGGTGTCCGGGTTGAGATGAAATTGGCCGGTCGTGTGGAAATTCACATGGCAATCGAGACAGGCGACGCCGAGACTCGGCTTCAACGACTTGCGATCCGGCGTCAGGTTGAACTCTTCCTGCGGGAACTGCGTAACCAGCATTCTCAACCCATCCAACTGCACAGGTGTAATCAAGCCGCGGAACAGCCGGTCGAAGTTGTCGGCGCTCAGGATTTCGCCTTGCGAGACGTCTCCCAGCTCGGGATGGGTCGTGAGAAAAATGGGCGGCGGAAATTCAGGAAGAAAACAGGCGGGAAGATCGAAGTCCACATCAAATCGTTCCAGTCGCGGAAACTGTTCGATCTGCTCTTGGGGAAAGACCATCCCCCCAACGTCATGTTTGACATGAGGTAATCGCATAAAACCCTGTGGAAAGGCTTTCTGTCTGCGCATGTCTTCCGCATCCATGCGACCAAGCGCATCCCATGTCAGGCCATCCTTCAACTTCACCGTCGGTCCGAGCGGCTGGGGTTTTCCTTTCGTCATCTTGGAGGACGAACTGGTCGTGCAATCGAGACGATATCGCTCCTGTAATCGCTTGGCCTGCTGCGCCATGACCTTCGGTTTGTCTTTTCGATCCTTCGCAACCGCCTGCTCGGCCAGCTGAGTCGCTGATGGACCGGGAGGGCCGCCGAAGAGGTCATACGAAAAGTCCACTCCGTCGAGCCCCTTTTCCTTTGTGCGCTCGATCGCTGAATCGACACCGCCTCGCTCCGGAGCAGCAGCCCGCTCCGCGTGGACCAGCATCCACGGCGAAATCATTGATCCCACCGCCACTGCCGCTCCTGCCAGCACTCCGGCTGCCTTTCGATACCTCATCACGACTCACCTCCTTCATCACGAGATTGTCTCGAACTCTAGGCACGCCGGCTCGCGGAACCCACTAGGCAGATCCCTGGATCAGGCCCCAAAGCCACACCGGGCGAAATGAAGTACAGAAAACCAGGGAGCCGCCTAGTACTGCGATGCAAAAGACTTCTGTACGGTTAGATTGAAGTCAGGGCTTATCACCAGCAATTGCGACTGCGGGGTACGACGATGCATTGTCGACGTTGCGACAATTTAATGTTTCCGATCGGTTTACAGGATTGGGGCGGTGGACACCCACCGCACGATGTCGAGGCGTGGCGTTGCTTTGCCTGCGGAGACATCGTGGATCAACTGATTGCAAAAAATCGCAATCGAACCAACGCGGACCGGGAGGATTATCGGCGTCAAGGCGCCCGGCGACGCGCGAATGGGATCGGCTTGCACCACTAGCACCGGAGCGAAGGGTCACAGGAGCAGGTGCTTCCGTATCTTCGTATGCACGCACCAGCGGCTGACGATCGCGCGGCTCTGGAGGAACAACATGAAGGAGGGATTTATCGTGTCCACAACAAGACTCGTTCAACAGCGCCCGCATCGCCAATATGTCGCCGGCGTGAGCGCTTGCCTCATTGGGCTTCTGTGCCTGACCCCGGCCATGGCGGGACAGCAGGCCCCTGGCGCTACGACTGAAAGATCGGCCCAGCTCCGTGAAGATGCCGACGCGTTGCTGAAAGGCAACCGTTCTGTGTTGGCGAAGGTCCTCGCCATCTCCTCCGACCAGATCAAAGTCGATGTCGGAGAAGTCCAGCCTCGCTTCTTGCCGTTGACGCAAGCGAACCAAAAAGGCTTCCAAGCCCTGACAGCAGGCGACGATGTGGTCGTGGTCCTCAACGAACAGAATCTCCTGGTGGATTATCATCCTGTGGACGGAGAGTTGAGCGCCCACACCGTGATTCGGGGAGAGATCGCGCAAAACCTGCCGGTCGGCCAGGAGACAGTGGTCGTCAGGTCTGCCGGGGAGGAGCGGTCCTATCAGATTCGCTCTCAGGTGCGGAGTAAAGTCGCCGCGATCCCGACCGGCACCACCGCCATGTTCTTGTTGGATGAGTCCAATCAGATCGCGGATGTGGCCCTGTCCACCAGACAGGACAGCCGCCATTCGGCCGGCGCTCACAAAGACATGTCGCCGATCAAAGGCGCCCATAAGCAGGTCGACGGCACCGTCGTCTCCCCGCTGAACGCCGATCGGATTACCCTGCGGACCGGCACGCAGGCGGAACAGCCGTTTGAGGTTCGAGAAACGACCCGTCACAAACTGGAGTCGCTGCGGAAAGGAGACGCGGTGATCTTACTGATCGACACCGACAACAAGGTCATCGATGTGGCGATCCCACCACGAAGCCACTGAGGGAGGTAGGATCCAGGAGTCGCCGGGTGGCGCCCGGGGAGAGGGTGTCGATGGCCGATCGAACAATCACGTACGGGTGGTGCGGAGCATTCCCCACTCTCACCCCCTGTGACGGTCGGCGTCGACTCCTGCCCGTCGAGTGGCCACGTTCACGGAGGTTCGTCGTATCGGAGCATCGTGAAGATGGATCGCAATGCGGCT
>Ga0268299_1000979_pt1 | contig 64269 bp, 63 predicted proteins | sample NOBtaG_FD_193484 | JGI IMG/M metagenome (GOLD analysis project Ga0268299, IMG submission 193484) | Activated sludge microbial communities from bioreactor in Nijmegen, Gelderland, Netherland - NOB reactor | ecosystem: Engineered > Bioreactor > Aerobic > Activated sludge | place: Netherlands...
CAACCTCCGATTCCAGGCGCGCGAAAGCGTCGCTAATCGGCATGTCCGCCAACTGTGCTCCAAGAGCTGCCCTCACCGGGCAGCATCACAAGGGCAGGAAGCGCACCTGCCCCTCCCACTCCTCATGAACGCTGCATTCGGCGAGAAGCACGAGATCCTCGATCGTCGAGCCGATTGGCCCGCTTGAGCGAGCGGCGAAGATGCCCGGCATCGGCCGGCCAGACGCGATGCGCTCGAAGGCAAAGCTGACCAACGTGGAGATATCGTGAGTCAGCACGATCCGGCCTTCACGCGCCGCCCATTCGAGGACCGCAGTGTCGTCAGCGCCGGACAGACCAGCATCCTGAACGCGCACGATGTCGAGGTCGGGGAGACGCCGCAGAAGCCCACGGACGATGTCCGCGTTGAAGTTCTCGTCCGCTGCGAGGCGAAGCATCGGACGGACGGCCTACTTGCGCCTGGCCAGCAGTCGTTCCCTGACTCCGGCCGAAGGGAATCGCCGCTCGGCCTCTTCCCGGACGCGCTCGGCGAGCGCCTCGCGGTCCTTCAGGTAGGCCTCGACTTCAGGCTTGTGCCGGAGGAAGTACGTGATGACGGAGTACACATCGACCAGCGGAACCGTTGGGTACTGCTGCGCGATCTCCTCGGCGGTCGCACCGGTCTCGAACGCGTGGACGATGGTTTCGAGCGTGACCCGCGTACCCGCCACGCGCACGACGCCGTGGTCATCGGTGTGGATAGGCACTCGCTCGAGGACATTCGTCACGTTCATGCTGGGACCTTGCTCGAATTATACGCGGGCTCCTTCCCCCGGCCGGCTGCCCTCTGACAGGGGCGCCTCGGTAGACAACAGGGTAGACATTGGCCCGGGAGCCGCTTGTCTACCCTGTGCGGTCGCAGTGAACGACGGCCCTCACCCGAACGAACGCGGGCTGTCAAGGGGCCAATGGCCGGGAGGCTTTCAGGCGCCCTGCCGTTCGACTCGCGAAGTCCCTGGCGCACAACACGATAGCGACCTCGCGCGCGACGCTTGGCGTTCGCGCACGCATCTTGCGTGCAGTCGGCGGCACTGTCTGGCCCGGCGGCAGCCGGCCAAGTGTCGCAGGCCGTCCTCGGTGTAAGGAATCGACGCGTCCAGGCGTTCATCCAGAGAGGGACGCCGACTTCCGCCCACCCTGTCTCTCCCCCTTCGGCTCGCCTCAGCGGCAAGCTACGGCACCGCGAACATCTGCTCGAAGTCCTGCACGGCGCGTCCCAGCGGCGCGACGGCAGCCGCACCGGCAGCCCGGGTCATCACGCGGTGGTTGGTGGGCTCGCTCTCGTTCCCGTCAAGGCGCCTCGCTGACGCTCGGCCCGGGCCGAAGGCGCGGCTTCGGCCTTGAGGGGTGCAGGTCTGAGCAATTCGGACGCCAGCAAGCTCTTCGAGAAGAGGCCTGGCTCCTGGAGTTTCGGGGCTCGCCAGGTTCGCAGGAATTTACGCAGGGTGGATCCCTGTGCATGACAGTTCCTGCTACAGCAGGGAATCGTCATCTCGCCGTTGGCATCGAGGATGGCCTGCCAACCGTAGCTCAGGGAGCATCAGTGGCAGTCCACCTTCGCGCTGCGCGCTACGGTGGACAACCTTCGCGAAACACTCGCGAGGCGCGGCCTGCCAACCGTAGCCGCGAGCACAGCGAGCGTTTGGCGAAGGTTGGTGGACCAGACCGGCGGGAGATGGAACCGCATCGTTGGTTGGCTGCGGCAGCTCGACACGGTCCGCGCTGCGGGCTGACCGACCTTCTGCCGTCAACCGCTCTGGCGGAAGTCGAGCACAGCCTCCCAGATCTTGGCCGCTGGTGTGTCGTATGCGTCGCGAGGACCGGCATTGTCGCCGCCGAACCACCGTACGAAGTCCTCATGCAGGACTGTCGTAACCTCTTCAGCGCTTTGAGCCCTCGCGACCCTCGGAACAATCGCTCCGATCTCGGGGCTGTATTCGTGAGCCGGCGCGCCACCCTCGAGCAGGCCGACCGGATCTGCCTCATTCATCACCCGCTCAACGGCTGCGAGGAGAGCCTGATAGCGGGCTCGGGCGCGACGGTGTGTTCGATCTGCGTGTCTTTCCAAGACAGTCCTCAGCAGACGCCTCAGTCGGCGCGGGCAATGAGCACGAGGTCATCTTCGTCGTCCGGTGACTCAAGCAGACGCGGCCGAATACCCGGGGCTCTGCGATCATGATTCCGGGGCCGGATGCTCGAAAATGCCAATCTCGAGTCTCATCGCCAGAAGGCCCCGCGACGACCAGTTCGACGACGCCCGGATTGCCGCCGTACGTCACGCGATCACCCTCTTGGATGTCGTCCCCGGATTGGCATCGACGCACTTCGCCGTGAGTCCTCTTCCTCATCGCGATCAGTTCTGCAGTGTATCGGCACGGGGCTCAAGTGAAGCCGATATGGCCTTGACTCCATATTGCATCCGCTCCATAATCAACCATGGCTTGGGACGTCGATTTCCACAGCCAGTTCGTGCCGGAGTTCGAGGCTCTCGACCAGGAGGTCCAGGACAGGCTGTACGCGCACGTCGATGCCCTGAAGATCCTCGGGCCGCAGATGGGGAGGCCGCGCGTAGATACGCTCACCGGCTCGAAGCACGCCAACATGAAGGAGCTCCGATTCGATACCGCCGACGGTGTGTGGCGGTTCGCCTTCGCCTTCGACCCGCGACGCAGAGCCATCATCCTGTGTGGTGGGGACAAGTCGGGTGGCAGTCAGCAGCGCTTCTACCGGCAGCTGATCGACAAGGCGGATGAACGCTTCGATGCTCACCTCGCGGCGCTGAAGGCCGAGGCCGAGAAGAACCGCGCGCAGAAGAAGGGACGGAAGCCATGAACAACATTGACCGCCTTCGCAGGAACCTGAGCCCCGAGCGCAAGCGGAAGATCGCTGCGGAGACTGCCGCGATCCTCGCGGAAGAGCGCTCTCTTCAGGAGCTTCGGCGCGCCCACAAGCTGACGCAGAAGAAGATGGCCGAGGTGCTGGGCATCGGCCAGGACAGCGTGTCGCGGCTCGAGCAGCGCAGCGACTTGCTCATCTCGACGTTGCGAGGCTACGTGGAAGCGATGGGCGGCAAGCTTTCGCTCGTCGCGGAGTTTCCGGATCAGGAGCCCGTGATTCTCACCGGGCTTACCTCGTTGGAGTGACGACCCAAGGATGAATCGTCTCTACCGCCGACTCAGGGTCGCCCTGGCGCGCCGTGATCGCGATGCCCTGGCAAGTGTGGTCCGAAACCACCCCGACGCTCACGACGGATGCGACCGACGGGAGAGTCCAGTGGAGATGATCGCCACGGCCGGCCCGGATCTACTTGAAGCGGCCTTCGCCGCTGGCCTCAGTCCCGACGCCGGTCACAAAGAGACCCAACAGACGTTTCTTCAGCACGCTGCCGCGGATGGCGACGCAGCAGTGGTGGCCCTCTGTATCAAGTACGGTGCCGATCTCGACCGACGGAACACCAGTGGCGAAAAGGCGCTTGCTTATGCCTGCGAGTGGTGGCACCTGCGGATCGTCGAGCTTCTGGTGGAAGCCGGGGTCGATGTCAATGCGATCGAGCACAATCCCGAACACGACATCCGGAACGCGGCGCTCGACTGCTGCGCGAAGCACCCCGAGATCGCAGAGTATCTGCGAACTGTCGGAGCCAAGGGAATCGCCGATATCGACAGCGAGGCGGCGCGGGTTCGATAGACCCAACCAGAGGCAGCAGGGAGTTGCGAGCGCCACGTTGCCCTTCTGATCGCTGTCGGTCTCTCCCCCTGGCTGCGACGATTTTCTAAACCTGGGTGATAGACAATAGGGTAGACATTGGCCCGGGAGCCGCTTGTCTACCGCGATCGACCGCGGTGAGCAAGGTCGCCGAACTCCAACCGATGAGGCTAATAGGGGGGCTAATGGGCTGGGAGGCTTTCAGCCCTCAGCCGTCCGCGGCGCGAAGCCTCTGTCGCACAGCACGATAGCGGCCCCGTCCGCGGCGTATGTCGTTGGTCTCCAGCTCCTTGCGCGTGGCGCCCGCTTGCCAACCGGCGGCGCTCTGAGCCGCCGGCCGTACCTGCATTGCGACGAATCGGGAGCGACCCCCCGGTGTTTGCCGATCGGCCTTTCGAAGGGCGGCCCCGGAGGGTCGCTCACGCCCCGTGTGTCGGCGTCGGTGTCTGACCCGGCGGCGACGGTACGCGCGTGACCGATGGCAGGCACGCTGTAAGGAATCGCCGCGCGGCTGCGTTCAGCCATTCAGAGGGACATCCACTTCCGCACACCGCGTCTCTCTCCTTGGTTGCCTCAGCGGCAGGCCAAAGGCACCGCAGACAGCTCTCGAGTTCCTGCACGGCGCGCCCAGCGGCGCGACGGCAGCCGCACCGGCAGCCCGGATCATCACGCGGTGGTTGGTGGGCTCGCTCTCGTTCCCGTCAAGGCACCTGGCTGACGCTCGGCCCGGGCCGAAGGCGCGGCGTCGGCCTTGAGGGGTGCAGAAGCTGCTCACGTTCTGCCGCACCACAAGGGCCGCGTCCACTTCGTCGTCGTGTTCAACCTGACGCGCTTCGCGCGTGACAGGTACGCCACTTCACAATGCGCTCGCTGCTGCAATCACTGGGCATCTCGCTGCGGTCGGCAACCGAGCCGATCGACGACACGTCCACCGGCAAGCTGATGGAAGCGTGCTGGCCGCGTTCGAGCAGTTCGACGACGACGTGCGCTCGGACCGAACGCGGGCCGGCATGAAGGCCGCGCTTTAGCTCGGACGCTGGGTGTGCCGTACCCCTGCTCGGGTACATGAATGCGCCGCGCGCAAGGGGCAAGAGCCTGCTGCACGATCCAGGACCCGCGCCAATCACCCGCAGGGCGTTCGAGGCCTACGCGACGGGCCGACCACCACTGCCGGCCGGTGAACGAATGAGCACAGTCGTCATCGAGCAGCGACGGTCGTTCTACCTGAAGTGACGTCGCGCGAACTCGACGCCCGATCCCGATTTCAGATACTTCTCGAACGTCGCGGCTCGCGTCTCGTCGGCACACGTCACCACGACGTCGATGGCCCGCGGGCGAGACTTGGACGTGTGCACGCAACGTCCGGTGTTGTGAGCCTCGAGGCGTCCGGCGAGATTGGACGTCAGTCCCGTGTAGTACCTCGGTGGCATGTCACGGCTCTTCAGGATGTAGACAGTCCGTTGCGGTTGGCGCTCCATGCTCCGGTCTGAGCAATTCGGACGCCAGCAGGCTCTTCGAGAAGAGGCCTGGCTCCTGGAGTTTCGGGGCTCGCCAGGTTCGCAGGAATTTACGCAGGGTGGATCCCTGTGCATGGCAGTTCCTGCTACAGCAGGGAATCGTCATCTCGCCGTTGGCATCGAGGATGGCCTGCCAACAGTAGGGCGACTGTGCGCGCGGCCTCCAGACCGGCTCCCCGAGCCAACTCCCACTGGGACAGCCCGAAGGCGGCGATGAGGATGAGCACCCCCGCCAGCACCACCTGCCCCAGCATCCGGCCCGTGAGTATCGGCGCGCCCGGTGCGCGCGGCGGGCGCTGCATGAGGTCCCGCTCCTTGGGTTCGAGCGCGAGAAACAACCCCAGCACACCGCCGGTGGTCATGTTGATCCAGAGCACCTGGATGGGGAGGATGGGCAGGGTCGCCCCCACCATGGCGGCCGCCAGAATCACCAGGCCCTGCCCCAAATTGCTGGGTAGTGCCCAGGTGATGATCTTGGTCAGATTGTCGAACACGTTCCGGCCTTCCTCCACAGCGGCCTGGATCGAGGCGAAGTTGTCGTCCGTCAGCACCATATCGGATGCTTCCTTGGCGACCTCCGTGCCGGTGATGCCCATCGCTTCCCGCCGAAGGTCCCAATACGGTGGACGATAGACCGTCTGAGCGGCCTCGGGTCAGATGACCTGTGACCTTTCTCAGCTAGAGTGAGGGGCATTCATGCCTGCGCAGTCCTGCGGCCCCCAGTGGCTTGACGCGATGCTCGGGCGCGACGAGGTCGTCCTGCTCGACGGCGCGACCGGTACCGAGCTGCAGCGGCGCGGCGTGCCCATGCACGACAAGGCATGGAGCGGCGCCGCGATGGCCGAACACGGCGACACGATCCGCCGCCTGCACGAGGACTACATCCGCGCCGGCGCCCGGGTCATCACCGCGAACACGTTTTCGGCGGGCCGTCACTCGCTCGAACCGGCCGGCCATGGCGAGCAGGTCGCCGCCGTCAACCGTCGGGCCGTCGCGCTCGCCCGCGAGGCCCGCGACGAGGCCGCCAGCGCGCCCGTGGCGATTGCCGGTTCGGTGTGCGAGTGGGTCTACGACAAAGGCTCGCGATTCACCGACCCGTCGGTCCTGGCGGAGTCGTTCAGGGAACAGTGTGGCCTCCTGGCCGAGGCCGGTGTCGACATCATCAACGTGGAGATGTGCCAGCGGCTGCCCGACTCAGCGCTCGCCGTCGACGCGGCCGTCGCAACGGGCCTCCCGGTGTGGGCCGGCGTCAGTTGCCGGCAGGTCGCAGGCAGGCCCGTCCAGACCTTCGACGAAGACACGCGGGGCGACCTCGAACCGCTCGTCGAAGGACTCACTGGCCGGGGCGCCGGTGTGCTCGCCGTCATGCACACGCCGGTGACGGACATCGATGCCGGTTTGTCGGTCCTCAGGCGTCACTGGACAGGCCCGCTCGGCGCGTATCCGGAGTCGGGATACTTCATCATGCCGAACTGGCAGTTCGTCGACGTGATTGAGGTTCCGGACTTCGTCGCCCGGGCCCTGGCGTGGATCGCCGGCGGCGTGCAGATCGTGGGTGGATGCTGCGGTCTGGGGCCTCGGCACATCCGCGCGCTTGCGGCGGCGCTCCGCGGTTGACGCCTGGGCGGCGCGGATCACCCAACGTCCCGCCCAAGCCGGTGAGTCCAGCTCTCGATCGTCTCAGCGTCAACCAGGAACCGATCGGAGCCGTCAGGCAAGCGATCGCACCCGCGGGTCAGCGTCGTTGCCGCACACGTCGTCTCCCTCGCGAAGAAGGTGGACCAGGTTCCGCCCGCCGCCGCAGCCGGCGTCGAACACCCGCATGCCCGGCGCAGTACGACCGCGCAACAACAGCGAGAGCAGCGGCCTCTCCGAGTCGTGCTGCAGCGGCAGTTTGCGATCGCCGTAACTCGCGATCAGATGGCGGGCCACGTCGTCGAGATCGGCGGTCCGCCTCAGGGCAACCGCCGCGCCTTGAACACGGGGTAGACCACCGAGCGTTCGCCGGCGCCGAGCGTCCGCAGCGCCTCGTCCAGCAGTCCCCACCCGACGAAGCCGTCGCGCGACTGCGGCTCGAGGTAGTAGAACGCGGCGTTCGCCATCGGCTGCGCCATGTCGACCACAGACGAGCCGGCCGGGAACTCCTGCGTGAGGACGGGCGAGAACGACCCGTCGAGCGTCGTCATATCGTAGCCGGCGCGCCGCACGGGGTACATCCGGCCGATCGTGAACTGCTCGCCCTGCACTTTTGCCGGCGCGGTCAGTGTCGTCACCTGGATGTTCTGCAGGCGCAGTTTCGCGGCCACCGCACTCAGCATCGGCGGCAGCACGTAGGCGCGCGGCACCGTGGCTGTGCGTGTGCCGACGGGCTTGGTCAAGTCGTCGACGCCGCGCACCAGTTCCGGCGGGCCCGAGGCGGTGCCCGGCTTGGTGCCGAGCATGCTGGTGCCGGGCACGTACATCGGCTCGTTGGTTCGATAGGCCAAGAGGTCGATCGTGCCCGCCGAGTGGTACTCGCCGTCCAGGAAGTTGGTGAGTGTGCCCTGTTCCGCACCGGCGAGCACGGCCGCCACCGTGTCATCGTCGGCCTTCTTCGCAATCGCCTGCATCTCGGCGCCGTGGGCTTTCACGTAGTCGAGCAGCGCGGCGATGTAGGCGTACTGCGCGTAGATCCGGCGCTCGAAGGTGGGCTGGCCGGGCGTTTCGGTGATGATCGCAAAGCGGTTGCGCAACCCGTAGGCGTTCACCAGCATCTTGGCTTCGACGGACCAGGCGGCGCGGTCGTGGCTCCAGACCTTCGGCGGCCACGTGTCGGGCACGGCCAGTGCGTGTGTGAAGACCTCCAGGCCGAACCCAGTCCGGACGGCGTCGCGCACGGCGGGGAAGAGCGTGTGGGTCATGTAGTCGCGAGGACCGGGCGCGGCCGCCGGGATGGTGGCGGTGCCGTAGGTGTTCGCGTAGCCGTGGTTCACGCGGCTCATCAGATGTCCGTCGAGAAAGAGCAGCGGATCCCAGGCGTTCAGCGTGCGAATGAGGCCCTGCGACTCCACCGACGTCAGCTTCGCGCCTTCGCGGTTGAGGTCCAGCCCCTGCGAGTTCTCGCGCACGCCCTGGATGTACGGCGTGACGCTGCCGTAGCCGCCGTCCTGGGTCACGAACGTGTCGGTGCCGTCCACGTTGAACACCGGCGCGATCATCACGATCACCTTGTCGAGCAGGGCCTGGCGCGAGCCCGTGCCGAGGTCGCGCGCAAGAATGGCCAGCGCCTCGGCCGCTTCGGGCTCCGGCGGATGGATGTTGCCGAGCAGGAACACGACCGGTGTGCCCGACGCCTTCGCCTGCGCGGGTGTGGTCACGCGCGGGTTCGCGAAGATCATCACCGGCGCCGCCTTGCGCAGCGGACTCAGGAACATCGTCTCGACGTGCAGGAACTCGGTCTTCAGCTTGAGCGCCGCAATCCACTCGTGGAGCTGCAGCGTCGACATCGTGCGCGTCCAGTTCGTGCGTTCCGGCACGGTGAGCAGGTCGGCGGGCCACTTGCCGGCCCAGCCGGCGGGCACCTCGTCGCCCCAGTAGATCTTGCGGGTCTGTGCAGAGGGATCGGATGTCATGGCGAGGATCGAGAGCAGCAGAAGGGCAATGGTGTTGCGGCGGTCGGACATGGCGGGCCACATTGTGCCCCATCTGTCTCCAGCGCCGGCGCGGCCCTGCGCCGGGGCCGCCGGACAGGCTCCGAGGCCCCGGGGCACGTCGCGCGAGCCCGTGCGGCTCGCCAAGCACGGCGGTATACTCCGCGACACGATGTACAGAGCCGCCTTGCTGTTCGCCTGCGTTGTCGTCGTGGCCGTCCCGCGCGCGGTCCACGGCCAACCGAATTCGCTCTTCATCGAAGACCTGACCTGGGTAGAAGTGGCTGCGGCGCTCAAGGCCGGCAAGACCACCGCGATCATCTACACCGGTGGCGCCGAACAGAACGGCCCCCATCTGGCGTTCGGCAAACACAATGCCGTCGCGCGTTCTCTCTCGGAACGTATCGCCAAGGAACTCGGTAACGCGCTCGTCTATCCGGTGCTGCCGTATTCACCCACGGGCGACCCGTCGAAGAAGGAAGGCCAGTTTGCGTTCCCCGGAACCAGCGGCATCACCGACGCCACCTACGGCATGGTGCTGCGGGATCTCGTGCTGGGCGCCGCGACCGCCGGCTTCCGGGACATCATCCTGATTGGCGACCACGGCGGCGGGCAGGATGTGCTGAAGCAGACGGCCGCCACCCTCGATGCCCGATTGAAATCCACTGGTGCGCGGGTGTTCTACTGCGACGATTTGTATTACAAGTCGCGCGACCAGTTTTCCCAGTACCTGAAGGACCACAAGGTGACCGGGGAAGGTCATGCGGGCGTGGAGGATACCTCGGCGATCCTGTACGTGAAGCCCGAATGGGTCCGCAAGGACAAGATCGCCGGGAAGGACTCGGCCAAGGGTGTGGACGGCGATCCACGAAACGGCACAGCGGCGCTCGGCAAGGTGCAGCAGGACCTGAAGGCCAAGGCGGCCGTAGACCAGATCCGGGCGTTCGTCATGGGCCGCAACGGGCGATAGCCGCCGGCCGACGGCGGCAGCGGCGCCGCCGCCGCCGCGCATCTCGCCGCCGAGTTCGTCGGGCGCTACCGTCGTGCGCGTCCGCCGTTGCTGTGGCCGGGCGAATCTTCAGCGAATCCAGGCGTCACGGTCCGATAGCGGAGCCGACCGCGAGTTCCACCAGCGACAAGGCGCGAGAACTGTCGGATCGTTCGCGCCAGACAATCCGACGTCTTGAACCCGAACGATGTCGCCGTTGAAGTTCTCGTCCGCTGCCAGGCGCAGCATCGACGGGGTTCCTGCCGACGGCGGTGCGCGGTTCATGCACACACGTCAAAGCAAGGTGGCGTCCATGCCAGCATCAGTGAAATCGCCAGTGTTCGTTCTGGAGGTAACGTCAGTGCTGCTGAAAACTGCAGCGCGGCTGCCCGCCGAACGGAGAAGAATCTGCGAGCGGCGCCTTCGCGCAGGGGACTGAGCCGGACCCATTGTGGGGGCACCTTCGCCCGCCTTCAGAGCGAAGGTTGGCTTGCCACCCGCAGCTCGCTCAGGTTCAGGCGAGCGAAGGGTGGTGGACCTGACCCGCGCCAGTTGGAACCCGATGGCGATCTGGTTGAGACGGCTCGACGCGCTAAGTCGAGCGTCAGGCCCCGAGCGCGCCTGAACGCCCTATCGTCCGGGCTCGGCGCCGCGTAGCGTCTCCCACAGCCCTCTCGGCGACACGATCGGCAGCGGCGCCCGCCTGCCCAGCTTCTGGAGCGCGGCGTCCCCCGTGACGAGGGCGTCGGCTTCGCCGGCCATCGCCTCCGCCACGATCCACTCATCGTCGGGATCCGAGATGCCGAGGCTCAAGTGCTCGGTCGGGGTCTTGACGAGGGTCTGGTCCCGCAGCAGGGCCTCGATCTCGCTGATGGCGTTCTTGGAGAGCTTCAGCTTGAGGCGGAGCTTGCTTCGCAGTTCGCGAATCACTGTCTCTCCGACGAGCAGTTCGTGCTCAAGAAGGACGTGGGCGAACAGATCCGCGCACAACCCCCGCGTCGCAAACGCCGCGAGCACGACGTTCGTGTCGAAGAAGACCTTCACGAGACGTCGCGAAAGATGTCTTCGTCGGTGAGGTATCCCTGCGCTTCGGCCAGCGGCAGTGTGCGCTTGCGCAGCCGCTCGAACCGCAGCAATGCGAGTTGCCGTCGGAGCGCGTCACGCGCGAGCTCACTCCGAGTTCGGCCCGTGCGCGCGCACGCTTGATCGAGCTCCCGGCCGAGCGCGTCGTCCAGGCGAATCGTGATGGTCGACGTCTTCATGTAAGACATCGTAACACGTTCGCGTGTGACGATCTGAGCCTGCGCGACTCAGGCTGTGCCTGCAGGTCGTTGGCGGTGAATGGGTTGGGAGTGTTGGTGGACCTTGGTGGCGGAAGTTGGAACCGGATGGCGATGTGGTTGAGGTGGCTCGACGGGCTGAGCCGGGTGTCAGAACGCGAGTGCGCCTGAGCGCCCTATCATCCGGCCTCCGCGCTGCGCAGCGTCTCCTATTGACCTCTTGGCGACACGATCGGCAGCGGCGCACGCTTGCCGAACCTTTGGAGCGCGGCTGACCTCCCGTAGCGAGGATGTCGGCTTTGCCGGCCATGGCTTCTTGCAACGCTCCACTCATCGTCTAGATCCGAGATGACCAAGCTCAGGTGTTCGATAGAGGGGCACAACCGCTTGGTCCCGCCGCAGGTCTCGATCTCGTCGATGGCGCTGCGGAGTGCTTCAGCTCGGCCCGGAGCTTGGTCTGTTCGCAACCACGAGTTCGCAAACGAGCGGATTTCATGCTCACAGGGCGCACGCGCAACAGACCCGCGCACAACCTGCGCTTGGCGGACGCTGCGAGCATGACGTTCGTGTCGAATTCAACAAGCAGCAGATGCTCGAACGCGGGACGGCCGACGGCTTGCTGAATCGACGCAACCGGCCGCTCAGCTCGCAGACCATCGGCATGCTGCTGCGCCATCAGCTCTACGCCGGCATCATCGACGTGCCCGAGTACAGCGTGCGCCGCAGGCGCGGCGACTTTGAGCCGATTGTCACCGAAGACCTGTTCCAGCGCGCCCAGGCCATGCTGTTGGGGGCGCCTTGCGAGCCAGGCGCTGAAACTGCGGGGGCACCCGACTGTCCGGTGCGCGACTTCGTCCGCTGCGCCTCGTGCAACCGCGGCCTGACGGGAAGCTGGTCGAGGGGCGACGCGAGTACTACGCCAACCATCACTACCGGCCAGGTTGCCGCGGAGTGAACGTATGAGTGCAGTCGTCAGCGACCAGCGGCGGTCGTTCTACCTGAAGTGACGTCGCGCGAATTCGACGCCCGATCCCGATTTCAGATACTTCTCGAACTTCACCGCTCGCGTCTCGTCGGTGAACGTCACAATGACATCCACTGTCCACGGGCGGCACGTGGCCGTGTGCACGCAACGTCCGGCGTTGTGAGCCTCGAGGCGTCCGGCGAGGTTGGACGTCAGTCCCGTGTAGTACCTCGGTGGCATGTCGCGGTCCTTCACGATGTAGGCAGTCCGTTGCGGTTGGCGCTCCATGCTGCGATCTGAGCAATTCGGACGCCACCCTGGTTGACCGCGGCTTCAATCGCCTGCAGGGAGCGATCCAAGGGCGTCGAGTGAACGAATCTAATGCTGCCGTGTAACGCGTTGACAATGCAGTTGCACAGTACTTGCGGGGCGCTACTTGACACCACAATGCACCATTACTAGCATCTCGGTGTCGTGACCCGTCGTTGACTAAGCGGAGACACTGATGTTTGGTGGCAGGGGTAAGCACACCATTGCAGTCAAGTCACGATGAACCGCTGCATGTAGCTTGAGCAACGTCAATCGTTCAGCACATATCGGAGGGCGGTCATGATCGCGTATCCCCCTGGAACATTTCATGTTCTACGCCTGCTGCCCTTGGTAACGGCCCTCGGGTTATTCTTTAGCCCATCTCCGGCCGCTGCACAAACCGCACACTTTTATGAGCATCTCGACTACGACGGAGAATCGTTTGCGTCGGGTACGTCAATGTCGTTCGTGGGATGGGAGTGGAACGATCGCATAACCTCCATCTATGTGCCGAATGGATACACGGTAACCCTGTATGAGCACATCGATTATGGTGGCGCGCACCTGCAGCTGACAGAATCGACTGCTGACCTCAGGGCATTCGCAGGACCGGGCGCAGACGGCACATGGAACGATGCGGCCAGCTCAATCCTCGTCACTCCCCACACGCGCACTGTCCTGTTAGTCAACGGCTCCTTTAATGCCTATCCTTCATGGATGGATCCGGGCTCGCCAGAGTCTGACGCTATTGCTGCTACCTACGGTGTCGCTCCAGATCCTTTCAGGTGGCATGACAACGGGTTCGCAAGTGTGACATGGCCTTTCTATACTGGAATCGAGGCCGGCGCAGCTCAACTGGGCGCATTGATTAATCAGCTGCCAGGCGAGGTATATGTAGTGACCCATAGCCATGGAGGTAACGTAGGCTTGGGTGCCGTGCAGTTTGTCACCAATCAATGGGTTGATCGTCTGATTAACTTAGCAACGCCCGTCAACTATGACCTGCGTTACAACGTCCAGCCGAAAGCCAATTGGATGTGCACGGCTTCTTCGTGGGATGACTGGGTGCAGTTCTGGGGGGCTTCACCAACGCAGGTCTACCAGTTCATGAATCATTCATACTACGGATTCTACTATGGTCAACTATCGGCAGAGGAATGGCTGGCAGGTAATACTGGAAACGCTATGTACTATGCGGCGCTAGCCTTCGATTACATTCAAGCCGGTTATTCATGGTTCGAATCTACAAAGCTTGAGCTGTGGTACTGGACAATTGCTTACAACGACGGAGGGCACGGCGACATGCATGAACCTCCAGTGTGGCATGGGCTTCCTCCTCAGTGCAAGTTCTAGGCCATTGCGAATTGCTGATTTCACTCTTCTGCCGATAAGGGGTACGGAGGGCCGGTCCGATGCGTAACCTATCGATCCTTCTTGCAGCGCTGCTCGTGTCTTTCGAGTCTTCTCCAGTCATGGCGCAAGGCACGCCACTTCCGCCGGTCCAAGCCGATATCGTGACAACTTACGCTCTGGCTGACGGGCGGGAGATTCGCGTAGTCGGCCGCTACTTCCGAAGTGCTGATGGCCGAGTACGCGAGGATTCTGGAGACGGTTCGGTGATTGCGGACACTCGGAAAGGCACGCTGACGCTTCTGAACTCACAAAGCAGGGAGGCGTTGGTGATGTCGATGCCTAATCCGAAGGAAGTCAAGACCCCTCCGTCTTCGTCGCCGCTGTCCACGTATGGTCAGGGCGACCTCGAAGGGTATTCTGTCAGTAAGGCGCGGGCCACGGACTCGGACGGGACGAGTCGTGAGCTCTGGGTTGCGACCGATCTTGGGCTCGCTTTGTTCTCTCGAATTCGGGTTGGCACTACAACAACCACCAAGACTCTGAGCAAGGTCAGGTCCGAAGAGCCCGATCACACTGTATTCGAGATACCAGAAGGTTACACCGTTAGCTACCGAAACGCTCCGACAGAGTTGGAACGCGTGCCTGCACCAAACCCTGCACCTGGCCGTCGCGGGGGGCGCTGAAGGAGAGCAGCCAGGAAGGGTGGTTGGAGGCCGGCGCTGTACGCACCGGTTGCTATGCGCGATCTCCACCGCCCTGACTGGCTGCGGAAATAGGCCCCTGTGCGCTGTAGCAGCTTACGGCCTGTCTGGCCGTCAGCGCTGGCGGCCAACACGCGCTCCCTTGGCCCGCAACTTTGCATCCGCACGCCACCATGATGCGGGTCAAGGTGCCAGTGTAGAGATTGCACGGTTGACTCTGGCAGGCCGAAATCCGTGGCGTGGAGCAGGTTGCGGGTAGGGCAACGCGAGCGGCGATTCGTTTCTTCACGACTGTAGTTTGATTGAGCTAGACTGTTCACAAATGCACGGCCCTGGGCACAAGCGAGGTGTGTTCGGATCTCTTTGCATCGTGATCGGCGTCATGCTGTTCGGCTGCAGTTCGCCGACATCGCCAACTGAGAATCCTGACGCGATCGTGGGACTGGACGTCAGCTGTCCCTCGCCCTTGCTCTTGGGTGAGAGCGCTCCGTGTTTGGCGGTCGCGATTCGTCGCTCTGGGCAGAACCAGGTGGTGTCCAGAGTTGCCGCATGGTCGTCCGCGCGACCTGCGGTGGTCTCGGTCGACGGAATCGGCGTTGCCGTCGGCCGAGCTGGCGGCGAGGCGCGGCTTTCTGCCTCCTACGAAGGGCGTGAAGGCGCTGTCACTGTCGCTGTAGTCGAGCAGGATGCGGTCAAGGTCCAGGCCGTGAGCGAAAACGGCACATTCACCCCAGGCAGTACTGTGACGATGAGACTACAGGGGCACTATTCTGTGGCGTCAGCCGACACTGGTCGGTTGAGGATCGAGATAAGTGACCAGTTGGGCGTACTCGGCTACACCGCACCGATGACCGTAGCACGAGGTGGCGCGGCGTTTCTGTTGTCGAGCACGTTCGTCGTCCAGGAGCGGAGCACGGAGGTCTGTCGTGCGGCAATCCTCGAGGTCGGCTCCACCGTCGTTGTCGAACCAACATCCAACCAGCCAGGGTGGCGATGCCTGCCGGTTCGGAGATGACGACCGTCGTCCACATCATCATTGACCACCACAGCATGCAAAGACCGCGCTCATTCAACACTGGTTTGCGAAACGCCCACGTTGTCACGTGCACTTCGCGCCCAGTTATGGCTCCTGGGGCAAAAGGCTGGTGACGCGAGACGTCCTGAAAGAAAATCACCGTTGCAAAAGCGTCGATCTTGCGTACCTTGGTGCGTTTCGCTTTCCACGGCCGTCGCAAACGTCGACACCGGGGCTACCAGTTCGAAGACGCTCGCAGCCTCATCTAGGCAACGCCTGAACTGTCTTGCGGACTCGCCGTCCACGTCGAGATCTGTGTACTCGTGGTAGAGAGCATCGAGATCGCCATCTGCGACGCCTGCAGCTGCACGCGGGTCTCGTTCCCGAGCGAGGAAGCGTCGCAAGAGTTGCGCGAGGGTCTGGCGATCTCCTACGTACTCGTCCCTGATCGTCATCCTCGGAACGTGTGCCACGCCTGTCGATCAGTCGAAAGAGATCGCAGGTCGGCTTCGTCGACAACTTGCCCGCAAGATGCTCCACGAAAGGGCCAACATGGCCCGGCCAGGCATCACGAATCTGCTGCCGCGTCAAGGCCGTTCCGGACTGGAGCCGGATGAACAGGTCACGGATCTGATCTGAGTTCTCGACATCCTGCAGTTCGTAGACGTCGATCAGAATCTGGTCCAACTCGCCCGAAGCTCCGCTCCAAGATCGCTGTACTTCCTCTTGGCCCAAGGGGCCGGGGCGGAGCGCAAGCTCGCCGGCAAACTCAGCCGCTTGTCCTGTCTGTCGAGGAGAGGGAATTGGTCAGAGCAGTATTCGTGGAAGGCGAGCAACCGCTGCTGCCCGTCAAGGACGTCGTACTTGACGGTCTGCCCTTCACCAAGGGGAGCCGGTCGTGACCTTCTTCTCGAGCACGTCCCCCGCCGTCGAGGGACCACGGAGGCGGCGCGGGTCCATCTTGACGATGGGCACGGCACGCCGATCGTCGCGGTCAGACGGTCGCTCGGCTCGTGTCTTCCACTCCCTTCACCTTGCTCAGCGAGACCGGTGTCCGGCGGCGTCTCGCGTGGAGGCGCGGTAGACAATAGGGTAGATATTCGCCCGGGAGCCGCTTGTCTACCGCGCCGGGCCCCGCCGGCTGGTGGCTCCGAACCCGAACGGATGAGGGCTAACAGGGGGGCTAATGGCCTGGGAGGCTTTCAGCTCTCAGCCGCCCGCGGCGCAAAGCCCCCGTCGCACAACACGATAGCCACCACCGACGCGACGCATGTCGTTCGCTTGCCGCATCTTGCGCGCAGCACCCACCGACAACCCGGCGGCGTTCTGAGCCGCCGGTCAGCACCAGCAACACGACGAATCGGGGCGTGAGCGACCCCCCCGGTTTTCACCGATCGGCCTTTCAGAGGGCGGCCCCGGAGGGTCGCTCACGCCCCGTGTGTCGGCGTCGGTGTCTGACCCGGCGGCGACGGTACGCGCGTCGCCCATGGCCGGCACGCTGTAAGGAATCGCCGCGTCGCTGCGTTCAGCCATCCAGAGGGACATCCACTTCCGCACACCGCGTCTCTCCCCTTGGTTGCCTCAGCGGCAGGCCAAAGGCACCGCCAACAGCTCACGAGATCCTGCACGGCCCGCCCCAGCGGCGCGGCGGCAGTCAGACCAGCAGCCCGGACCATCACGCGGTGGATGGTGGGCTCGCTCTCGTTCCCATCAAGGCGCCTCGCTGACGCTCGGCCCACGCCGCCGGCGTGGCTTCGGCCTTGACGGGAGCCTCGATCGAGCCAAAGACCGGCAATTGCGTGATGGTCCGGGACAAGTCCGCGCCCTCTCATCGCGCCGGTCGCATCACCGTGAGCGAACCCGATGGACGACCAGAGCGAGAACGGACTCGTTCCGGAACGAGTCGATATCGCGCGGTACCGCGAGCTGCTCGGCGACGAGGCGCGCGACCTGTCCGACGAGGACATCGAGGAGATCCGCCGGCACGCGCGCGCGATGGCGCACGCCCTGATCGACGCCTTCCGGGAACCGCAGCGCCCAGGTCGAGGCTGACGCGATGGCCACCACGACAAGCACCTTGAAGACGCCGGACGAGGGGACTACGCTGCGATCCATGCCCGGCGCCGTTATCTACATTCGCGTCAGCACGAAGGAGCAGACGGAGAACCTGAGCCTGCCCACTCAGCTTCGGGCCTGCGAGGACTACTGCCGGCGCGAAGGTCTGGACGTCCTTGCGCGGTTCAAGGAAGAGGGCGAGAGCGCCAAGACCGCGGACCGCACGGAACTGCAGAAGCTGCTCACGTTCTGCCGCACCAACAAGGGCCGTGTGCACTTCGTCGTCGTGTTCAACCTGACGCGCTTCGCGCGCGACAAGTACGACCACTTCGCATTGCGCTCGCTCCTGCAGTCGCTGGGCATTTCGCTGCGCTCCGCAACGGAGCCGATTGACGACACGTCCACCGGGAAGCTGATGGAAGGCGTGCTGGCCGCGTTCGCGCAGTTCGACAACGACTGTCGCTCGGATCGCACGCGGGCCGGAATGAAGGCCGCGCTGGAGATCGGCCGCTGGGTATTTCTCGCGCCGCTCGGCTACGTCAACGCGCCACGTGCCCTGGGCAAGAGCCTGCTGCACGATCCTGAACGCGCGCCGGTCATCCGCAAGGCGTTCGAGGACTACGCGACGGGCCGATCGAACAAGCAGCAGATGCTCGAACGCGTGAAGGCCGACGGCTTGCTGAATCGACGTAACCGGCCGCTCAGCTCGCAGGCCATCGGCATGCTGCTGCGCAATCAGCTCTACGCCGGCATCATCGATGTGCCCGAGTACGGCGTGCGCCGCCGGCGCGGCGACTTCGATCCGATCATCACCGAAGACCTGTTCCTGCGCGCCCAGGCTGTGCTGTCAGGTCGCCTGCCGAGCACGGCGCCGCGGCTGCAGGCGCATCCGGATTTCCCGCTCCGCAACTTCGTGCGCTGCGCATCGTGCAATCGCGGTCTCACGGGAAGCTGGTCGAAGGGCCGGAGCGACTACTACGCCTACTATCACTGCCGGCCCGGCTGCCGCGGAGTGAACGTGACGAAGGCGAAGCTGGAGACCGCGTTCACCGAAGAACTCGCGCGCCTCCAGCCGAGCGCGGTCTACATGCGAGCGCTCAGAGAGGAAGTCCTGCAGATCTGGAAGGCGCGCAAGGATGCCATCGCGACCGAGTTGGCCGACGCCGAGCGCCGCGCCAAGGCGATCCAGAAGAAGCTCGACCGTCTCGACGACGCATTCCTCTTCGAACGCTCGATCGACATCGCGACGTACGACCGTCACGCCGAAAAACTGCGCGAAGAGCTCACGCTCGCGCGGATGGACCGTCACTCAAGCCAGCTCGAAGAACTCGACGTAGAAGGCATCCTGGCGTTCGCAGAACGGATTCTGCCGCGGGCGGCCGATCTGTGGGTCCAAGCCTCACTCGACCAGCGCCAGCGGTTCCAACAACTGTTCTTTCCCGACGGAATCGCGTTCGACGGAAATCGCTTTATTGGAACCGGCGCAACTGCCCCGGCCTTCAGCTACTTGCGGGAAACCAGAGGTGGAAATGAAGGTTTGGTGGCCCAGATTTTTCCCAGATGGAACCGGGTCGAGGGTTGGCTGAGGGAGGCGGAAGGCTATTCACGGGCTGCGTGACAGCTTGGATACGCTGTGCGAATGGGCCGTATGTCGCTATTACTCAACGACTTGGCGCCTCGGCCGTGTCCGTCGGCCGATCGATCGGCAGCCTACGGCGAGGCGATCTTCGGAACTACGACCGTGGCAGCGTCCTCGCAGAAGAAGCGGTCAGCGTTCGGGAGTCGGCCGAGCTGGATGCTCCGCGCATCGCAGCAGCCCGCGCCGCAAGAAAGCGCTCCAGGCGGCGCTCAAGCAGATACCGTGTCGAACGCCTGATCTGACATTCCCAAACGATGATGACGCTCCAGCCCGACCGGCGTAGCGCCCGGGCGGCGCGACGATCACGACGCACATTGTCCTGAAATTTCGCGGTCCAGAATGCCGAGCGAGTTGTCGGCTGGCTCTCGCCCCGTGCGCAGGAATGTCGATGCCAGAAGCAGCCGTGGACGAGAACGGCAGTCCGAGCAGCATCAACAACGATGTCCGGCGAACCCGGAAGGCGCGCTACGTGAAGGCGCGTCTTGAAGCCCATGCGTCGGACAATCGCGCGAACCGTCCTTTCGGGCGTGGTGTCGCGGCCTCGGATTCGCCCCATCAGGTCCGAGCGCTCGATCCTCGTGAGCCGATCGGCCACCGGTCAGTTCCCCTGAGCAGGAGCCGGAGTACCGTTGTGAGCCGTTGCGATCTCCTCCGACCAAGGTGCGAGGTCGCGGTCGGGCATCCCCGGTCGGGCGACGGTACTGAGAAAGGCCCACGTCACCTGCTCTCGGAACGGACTGTCGATCGACGCGACGCGTTCGTACTCCGCTTCTCCACCCTCCGGCGGCCTGATTGCGGAGAAGGGCACCACTTCTAGCTCCTTCAGCAGTGCCACCATCAAAGGAACCCGATTCGGGAAAGGTGGCAACGGCAGGTAGCCATTCCAAAACCCCTGCGTGAGCACTTGGCTCCGGATTCGCTCCGCAGCCTTCGGGGCCTGCTGCGGTAGGTTGAGTCGACCCTTCATTACGTCGACCGAAGCGCATTTCGCCACGAGCACCGATGCCTCGTTGCGCCCCGCCACCAAGTCACAGGACGGCGACAGGATCAAACGGTAAGCCGTGGGATCGTCTGACTGCGCCACCCGACGTCGCAGGATGTCGCCCGTCAGCGGATCAGCGCCGAGAGCAGGCACAAGGTACTGCTCCCAACTGAACAGCTCACGCCCCTCGGTTGTTGTCTTCTCGTCCATTAAGGCCGCCACGCGCCTTCGTGCGGCGTGGACGAGATGCGCAGCTTCTGTGCCCGCAATCACGGCCGCCCCGACAGTGTCGCGCAGAACACGCTGCAACACGGTGTCGACCTCGCGATGGACCGATTGGATGCCAGCAACCAGCGGCCCGAACGCCTGAAGGTGTTGAATGATCTGCGCTTCGGTACCCGCGCCCTTGACGACGCGCTTAACGAATGGGTGGTCGTCTGGAACGGGCGGGTCCAGCGGACCATCAAACGCAGTGTAAACGATGACGGGACAGAACCGGCCAGTCCAAATCGATTGCCAAGTGCGCTGCCCAGGAGGATCGACAACGATGCCGCCGTTCTCGAGGAGATCGAGCACGACAGCGTCTGGTCGCTCCGCCTCGACTCGAGCGAGAGCATCGTCGAAGTTCAACTCACACAGACAAGTCACGCCTGCAATGCCGCGCTCGATCTCCTCTTTGAGGAGATCGACAATGCCTTGATCGTCGTCGATTATGAGAACGGTGCGCATGGTATCGGAATCGCTGGCGATCAAGACACCTTCACAGGCACGTCAAAGGTAAACGTCGCGCCGCCCAACCTTCCCGGTCTGACCAGCGCCAACTTTCCGCCGTACTCTGAGACGAGTTCGGCGGCCACCGTGAGGCCCATTCCGATGCCCCCAGGTTTGTTAGTTACGCCGGGCCAGAAAATTCGCTCGGAATCGTCTTCGGGCACTCCCGGTCCCGAATCGTGAATTGCTACACGCACGCGCCGGCCGCTGTCGATCAAAGAGGTTCGCACCTCAAGCTTCCGCTCACCCTCCGTTGCCTGGCCGAGCCAATAGGTGGCATTCGTCAAGAGGTTCAGCAACACCGCATCAAGCTCACCCGGATCGACGGCTGCGACGGTTGCGCCGTGACTCGGCACGCTTACTTGGATCTTCTTCGACTTGATCTCGCCATCCAGCATGGACACACTGCGGAGAATGCTCTCTTCGACAACGCAGGTCCGCATCCTCCGACGGAACGAGCGGTTTGCGAGAGGGGCGAACGTATCCGCGAGCTTGTCGAGGGCAGCGACCGCTCCCTCCGCAAGGCTCGTCCGTCTCGCGATGTCCGCCGAAGAGTTGTCCCCGAGCGTCTTCTTGATCATCTGCAACGTGTGTGCGAGAACCGTCGTGCGATTCCGGACTTCATGAATCAGCATCTGAGCGATCGTGCCGACAGTGGCAAGTCTGCTGTAGTACACGAAGCGCGTCTCGATTTCCTCCCTGGCCTTATCGAGTCTCTCGCTGAACTCCTGAACGAGTGGCAACGCTTCTTCTGCCGACCCACCCTCTTCGACAACTTGACCAACGCCGGCGACGAGCTCTCGAGCGCTAAGCTGTCGGAATAGCTCGACGACGCGTTTCTCCTTCGTGACGGCTCGGCGATCCTTGTCTCGTTCGTTCTCCAAGACGGAAATGACCGCACGCAGAATCTCCTCGAATGCCGTCACCTCCGGTGTGGCAGCGAGGCGTTCGCGGTCGCTCGTATCCTCGATCCGGGGGTTCTCGTCGGCGGTGATGGCGACGTGGCCGACGATCTGAGGTGTGCTGAGTCTTGGCCCCACGCGGCCGACTCGGCGTAGATCCAGCCCCAACCAATCGCGCGCCTGCTCCGATTTCGGCAGGACAAGGACGCCGTCTCGATAGACTGAGATGCCCTTGTATGCGCGTATGGCTCTGCGAATAGAGGACTTCCTGAGGTCGAATTGCTCGGCGATTTCGTGCGTGTCCTGCGGCGCGATGTCCCACGCACGCACCTCGAAGGAGAACGGACCGCATTTCGGACTATCGATGGTCTTCAGCGCCGGGTCATCGGCCTGTTCCTGAACCTGCGACCACGTCAGCGTGCCGCGATTGTCCCGCCGTCCTTCACCGTGAATCGCTCGGTATTTGTAGGTGTACGTCGCCTTCCCAGTTGAATCGACATTCCCCTTGATGACGTACTTGGGATGCCTGAGGAACTCGGGCGATACGATCTGAATCGGCTCGGATTCTCCCTGCGAGGAGAGGTGGATCTGAAAATCGTCAGCAGTCGCAAACGGAGGCAGCAAGCGCGCAAGGTTGTCGCGCAGGTCTGCGAGCTTCGCGTCGTCCCAAGTCGATGTCAACGACTGAATGCGTATCAGTGTGCCTGATGTCGCGAACGGGGAACTGGGCGCGACCGAGATCGCGGCCCTGCATTCCTGAAGGTCGCGGGCGTTGGCGAGGTTGGCCCAGTTCACACGCACGCGCCAGCAGGGCTGTCGGTGCGCCTGTGTCAGCATCTCGAGCAGGTCCCCTAGGCGCGCAGCGGAGAGCCGCCCTAGGCCCTTTTCTCCGGACGCACGCCGGCCCTTTCTCCCGGACCGCGATGCGATGGGATGCTTCTGTCGATAGGGAGTTGCTACGGTCGTCCATGCATCTTCGATGGTCCGTCTATCCATACCGGAACCATCGTCTTGTACCTCGATGAACGGATCGCCTGCGTCATCCTCGCCAAAGCGAACATCGACGCGTGTCGCATAGGCGTCGTAGGCATTCTTGACGAGCTCAATGATGGCGACGACGTCGTTCGTGACCAGATCCGCGCCAAGGGCCTTGAAAGCGCGCGGATGAATCCTGAACGGCAGGACCTCTTCGGCGTCCACGGCGGTTTGAGTGCGTCGAGGCACGGTGAATACTCCTGATGGGACGTCTACGTCGAACGCTGCTCGCTGACGCCCCGGAGCGTCGCCAATACCTGCAGTGCGTGACGGCGAATAAACTCCGGCGGCAACGCGTTGCCGATCATCTCGGCTACGATGTACAGACCGCGGTCCGTTACGAACCGGTAGGTCGGCGGAAATGTTTGGAGCAGCGCAGCCTCGCGTGCCGTGATAGCGCGGTCCTGGGACGGATGCAGAAAGCGTCCCTTGGACGGGTTGAGGCAGCCTCCTGTGATTGTCGGTGCGACCGCGTCCCAGCGCATCCGTCCGTACACGTCGCTGAAGCCGTCGCACTTCTTGTGGCACTCGAGCTGTTGGTCTTCGCCGAGATCGCTCCGGCTTCCTCCGTCTTTCGGAATCGCTTTGATCAGGTCAAGGATTCTCTCCGATCGCTTCCCGATGATGTGGTGAAGGGGATCATCGGTGGATCCTGGGTGCGGCAGATGCCGAATGGCTTGCGCGACTGTTGTAGCGTCGGCAGCCGGCGGAGCGAAGTCGATCCTTGCAGCTTTCGCCGCTAGGAGGATCAGCCGTCGACGCCGCTGGGGAACCCCGAACCGAGCGGCGTCCAACACCGCCCAGGTCACGGTATAGCCCATCGACCTGAGCCTCGCTGCCAGCCCGTGAAATCGTCGCCGCTCGGCTAGGCCGGGAACGTTCTCAAGCATCACTGCTTGGGGCTCGAGAACCTCCACGAATCGCAAAAAGTCGTCGGTCAACAGATTCCGCTGGTCTCGAACGTCCCGCTTGCCGTTCAACGTCCTGAGACTCGAGAAGCCTTGACACGGTGGGCAACCTGCCAAGAGGTGAAGATCGCCCTTGCCAATCTTCAACGCCTCCATCAACGCAACGGCATCCACGTTGCGGATGTCGTCGTTCCAGAGCTGCACACGGGGATGATTGAGACGATAGCTCTTGGCGGCTAGCTCGTCGACTTCAACGGCACCCACGACACGGAATCCCGCTTGCCTGAGCCCTTCCGTCAGGCCGCCGCAGCCCGCGAAGAGATCCACAGCAACAGGTTTCCGACGATGCGTGCGTCTCCGTGTTCTCCCGTCCATCGTAAGATGCGATTTCCCTCGTGGCCCTCTTGGGGGCGTGTCACCATCTCGTATGCGAGGTCGGGTCACCACGTCCGGCCGCCTTACCTGATGTCACCCGGTTGGTGTACGAACGGGTTCACGACTCGGACACCAGCGAGTTCCTGGCCATCTTGCAAGTCCTCGGTCAACACGTACGCGCATTCGCAGACCCGCGCCGCACCGACGATCAATGCGTCCCAGAAGCTGAGGCCGTAGCGATCCTGGATGTGCCATGCCTCATCGAAGACCTGCTCGGTCAGCTGGACCGGTTGCCACGCTGAAAGCGCACGCACGTCTGCGCGGGCGATGCCGCGTTCAAGGCCGGGCCGAAGCTTCTGCGTGGCGTTCACGTAGAACTCGGAGAGGACCTGACTGCTCAACCGGCCTCGGCGCGAACGCCACAGCTCGGCCATCCAGGCAGCGGCCTGCACTTGCTTGTCTGCATCCGCCGTATCGCGGACGTAGATCAGCACGTTGCTGTCAACGAAGACCGGCGCGGTCGTGGAGTTCGTCACGCCTCGGATAGGGGCGACCGCCGCTGATGGCACTGGGTGGGACCGAAAGGTAGCGTTCCATCGCCGCCTCGTACGCTTCGCTCCCGCGCATCCGCTCGGCAAGCAGCTCGCCTACAAACCGGGAGACACTCGTGTTCTCGCGCGCGGCCTCAAGGCGCGCCCACCGCGCCACCTTATCGTCGAGGGTGATGGTGACGTTCTTCAGCTTGCTCACGACACGATTTTCGTGCCACACGGACCTCGTGTCAAGCCGCGCCTGGCTGCCCGGTACCCGACGGCATGGACCTCACTGACGCGCAAATGGGGCCGTGCTCGGACCGCAGTTCCGTCCGCTGCAGCGCCCCGCGACCGCCGTGGTCGTCCGCTCGCCGACACCCGTCGTGGCACGACTTGCCGCGGCGCTATCCGCTCTATCAAACCTGTCATCGCCGATCAAAGGCGTGGCAACGGACTGGCCGCCTCGACCGCCACCATCCATGCGTCGGGTCCTCGACGAACTCCCCGCGCGGCGACGGCCTGAAGATCCCAACGTGGGATCGAGGGGGCTTCCGGGTGCTCTACAAGCGGCTCAAGCGGGGGACGATCGCGTGGCCCGACACGGAGGCCGAGGGGCCGGTGCTCCTGCGCCCCAGCTACCTGCTCTTGTTGCTGGCGGGCGTGGACCTCACGGTCCCGCTGCTCTCGCAGATCGACGCCGAACGCACCCGGCTCGCCGCGCTCGTGTTGCCGAAGTCACCCGTCGGCGATGGCCTCCGCTATCTCGCGAACCAGTGGGACGCCCTGCCGCGGTTCGTCGAGGACGGCCGCCGGGCCATCGATAACAGCCGCCTTTGTCCTGCAAGCGGCATAAGCGGCATCGTTGTCGAGCGGGATGTAGGGATTGTCGAGGAATCGCGTGAGACCGGCCCAGCGCTCGAGCATGTGGCGGCGGCTTTCCCCAGCTCGCTCCGCGGTAAGCCGACCGCGGTCGCCACCCCTTGATGCGATCGATGATCGCGCGCGACCGCGCCCGGCGCAGCTGATGTCGGAGCGCCTGCGCGGCGGCGTCGCCCGGGAACCGGTCGGGCACGAGGCCCTCGACGGCGTAGAAATCGTCAATCCGCTCGTTGATCTCGGCGCAGGCGGTGGGCCAATCCGCCGCGTTCGACTCGAACCTGCGTTTCGTATGCGCCCAGCAGTTACGCCAGGGCGAGGTCGGGTCGGTCCACGGGCCAATCCTCGTACACCGCGTAGCCGTCCACGATGACGGTCCCGCGGTAACCGCCGAGCAGGAGCCGCCCCTCGTCTGCCGACTTGCCAGGCAAGATGCGATAGAACGCCGTGGTCGGCGTGGCCACGCCCCACGCGGTGCCGGCCGCCGGGCGTCCGATCCGAGGCGTGGCCAGCGCGTCTCGTCGACATGAATCACCGGCGTGGCCAACGCCCGCCGTGCGGCGCCTCGTAGCTGGGCGCCAGGTGCCGCGCCAGGGAATGAATCTGATCCCACAGCGCCTGTGACTCGACGATCAGCCCCTCACGCGCCATCATCCGAACTTGGTGCTCCCCCAGCGGGAGGTGGTGGGTGTACATTGCGACGGCCACGCCCACGGCAAAGGCCGGGGTTCACCGCTCGCCCGGATTCAGCGTCGGCGGGGGGACGCGGTGGCCAGGGCGCCGTTGCACGAACACCGGTACTTCTGCTGGGCGTGGTGCTCGACGTGATACGTCGCCTTCGCGGTGGTGATGCGCTCGGTCGTCTCGCACTGTCCGACGAGCTCGCGCCGGGCTTGCCGTCGACATCGCTGCACTGCCTCGTCCATGCGTCTCGTCCTCGCGCGAGGCTGTGAACGATTCTCAGGCGGTTGCCCAGACGAGCCAGGGCGAAGACTTACGCTCGTGTTCCGGTGGGAACGCCACGCCCTGAAAACTTCCTCGGCATGATTCACCTCGCCAAGTCGCCTGCGTCGTCCTTCTGCTGCTACCGTGCGCACAACAGCCCCACCGCCAGCGATGAAGGCCGACAGTCTGATACTGTGTCGACCGCCGTTCGGAGTGGAGGTCAATCGTCTCACGCCCGAGCGACGGCGAGGGCAAACAGTTGCTGGTCGCGGGCACCCCACACATACTTATAGCTCTCGGCGCCGCGCAGGAAATCAAACTGTGTGCAGCCGGCCGCAATCGCCCGTGCAATGACATCTTCGAAGAAGATGGCACCGACGCTAAGTGGCCGATAGGCGTCGTCGATGCCAGAGATGTAGGACCACACGCAGTCGCGACGCCACAGAGTGTACTTGACACCCACGACGGTCCCGTTGCTCCTCAGCGCCCACAGTCGCAACACGCCGCTCCGAGACAGCGAGCGAACGGCAAGTCGATGGAAGTCGCGCACACGGGGCTCGGCGAACACGCCTGGCCGGCCTCGACGACGCCATTGAGCTGTATGCAGTTCGAACAAGACGTCGAGCATGAACTCCGCTTCGTTCAGCGGCACTTGCTCGCATGTCATCGGTCCAAGCGCATCGAGCCGAGTCCTGCATCTCCGCAGGGTGCGTCTTAGGCCGCGTGGCAAATTGTTCCGGAACACTTCGATGTCACTTGGCAGTGCCAGGCATGGCGCGACGCCATGAGGTGTGACTCTTGCCACAAACTGCGCTGGCGGTGGATAGATCAGCAGCGGAGACGCCTCTCTCAGGTCGGTGAACATGCCCACGTGCCACTTGATTCGCTTCAGCGCGTCCCAGATCTCGGCCATAGTTGCCGCGGGATCGTCGTCAGCGATCAGCAGGTCCGGGTAGTCGCTGTGTCCGTGACCGATAAGGCGAAGGTGACGGAGGCCGTGAGGATCCCGAACGACATAAAGCGGCGCAACGGCAACAAGGCATTCGTGTCGGGTCACGGCCACCACCACAGCGTCACTGCGTCCGAAAATGGTCCACCACGCCATGAGCCAGCCATACGACTGAAACGGCGTCGCTTGCGGGCACCGGTCGTAGAGACTGTCCCACTCGGCGCGCAACCGTCCGAGCTCTTCGGCAGACGTTAGAAGTGTTGCGCGCAGCGGTCGAGACATTCTGGGTTGCCCACAGTCACGTTCTCTGCCAGGAAATCGTCCGGGGCTGGCTCGTCATCAAAGATGAGGCGCGTCCAAGGGTCGCTCACCAGGAGGTCATTGAGGGTGCCCCTCGCACTGATCCGGCCGCTGCGCACGACGAGAATGTGGTCGGCTCGGCGCAACGCCGCCCTGCGGTTGCTCACGACGAGGCAAGTCGTCGTGCCCGCACTGTGAAGCTGATCCCAGAGTGTCTGCTCAGTGGCAACGTCGAGCGAACTCGACAGGTCGTCGATCACCATCAGATCGCTGGCGCACGCGAGCATCCGAGCCGCACAAGCCCGCTGAATCTGACCACCGGACAAGCTTACCCCGCGAGCTCCAACCACAGTGTCAACGCCATTCTCAAGCGATCTGACGTCCTGGCCCATAGCAGCACGATCCAGCGCCGAGTCGAGATCCTTCCACTCGGCACCCAGCACGACGTTGCCTCGCAGGCTGTCGCTGAACAGCCGTGGAACCTGCGCCGTGTAACTGCAGCGTGGGGGCGTGAGGAACGCAGCGGGATCTACGACGGCACGCCCATTCCACTCGATGCGTCCAGAAGCCCGCGGCAGCAGGCCCAAGAGCACGCGGACCAACGTGCTCTTCCCGGCACCGACGCGGCCTGTGATAACTACGAACTGGCCTCTCCTCAACGAGAAGGTCGCACCGTAGATTCCTGCGTGACTCGTGGGGTACTGAAAGCTGAGCTCCTGCACCTCAAGTGTCTGTAGCGGGTCGTGCCCTGCAGCCATTCGAGACCGCTGAACAGCCCGCTGGTGCCGGCGGGCCACAAGCGGAGTAGGCGTGATGAGATGTTCTGGCTGGGCGTCCACCATGAGTGCCTCCAGTCGCCTGAGTGAGACGCCAACCCTCTCGTATTGCCCTGCTAGACCTCCGACGAAGGTCAGAACACTCGCGATCCTCGGAAGCAGCTGTGTGAAGACCGCGAAGTCTCCGATGGAGAGGCTCCCCTCACCGATCCTTGACGAGCCGGCCAGGAGTACCACCCCGACCCCGATGTTGACCAGTCCGCCATTCAAGACACGGACGAACTCGGTGAGCAGAACGTCGGCGAGTGCCCGCAGCCTGCGCTCGTCACTGAGAGATGCGAACCGAGCGGCTACCGCGTCCTCGCCGCCAAACACCTTGATGGCCTGGACTCCGGCAACCGTCTGACCGATGAAGTCGGTGACCCGAGCGGCGGCCTCTCGCGACTCTTGCCGGTATCTGCGGATCGTCACCGACACCTGTCGCGCCACCAGCGTCATGCAAATGAGCGGTCCGCAGACAATCGCCGTAATCGTCGGGTCGATCCACAGTACAAACGCCACCGCAGCCGCTCCGCCGCCGATCGTCCCCGATATCTCAGCCCAGCTCTGCGCGTACCTGCCGATCTCGTCGACGTCGTCGCGGAATCGTGATACCGCCTGGGATGGTGACTCGGGTAGAACCCGGGACCCTGGCGCGGTCAGCAAGTAGTCGAGCAAGTTGCGTCGCAGCAGCATCTGCACTCCCAGGAAGTGCCGCGTGAACAACAGGTGGCCGCAGATGAGCGCCACCTGGCGCGAGCCATAGGCCGCCGCCAGGATGGCGATGAGCGTCCATGCGTTGTAGCCCGCGCCCGCACCTGGAGACAGCGTGTCAAAGAGCGCCTTCATCAGGGCTGCATAGCACAGGGGGACGCTGTGGAAGAAAGCCCAAGCCAAACAGTTCGCAATGAACTCCCACCGCCGCCACGCGACCAGCCGCAGCATGAAGCGGACGGTGGTCATACGAGACCCTGCAGTGACTCGTCCAGAGTTGCTCCTGCGGCCGCCCGAAGAAGGCCCGAGTACCTACTTCGCGGGTCGGCCGCCAGTGCATCGCGTCGGTCGTACTCGACTATTCGGCCCCCGGCAAGTACCATGATCGAGTCTAGGCGTTCGACCGTCGCGAGTCTGTGCGCGATCACGATGCCGGTGCGGCCCTTGAGCAGCCTCCTTATGGCGTCCCGCGTTAGCCGCTCCGTCAGGGGGTCCACTCGGCTAGACGGCTCATCGAGGATGACGAGGCCGGGATTCCGTAGAAACGCCCGTGCGAGGGCCAAGAGCTGCGACTGCCCCGCCGATAACGCGCGGCCGGCAGGTCCAAGTGTGGTGTTCAGCTGGTGTGGCAGGCCCCTGATCCACGGACGAAGGTTGAGCTCCTCCAGTGCGGCCCAGATTCCGTCATCTCTGACGGCCGAATCGAAGAAGGTCAAGTTGTCTCGGATCGTGCCGTTGAACAAGTGGACGTCCTGGGTAACGAGAGCAACTCGGTTGCGGAGTTGCCGCAGATCGACGCACTTTATGTCGAGGCCATCGACGAGGATCCGGCCTTCTGTCGCATCGTAGAGGCGCGATGCCAAACGTATCAGCGTTGTCTTGCCGCTTCCCGTTCGGCCCAGCAGACCGAGGGTCATACCGGGCTCCAAGCGGAAGTTCAGACCCGTTAGGACTTCGACGTCGCTGTACCGAAAGCATACGTTCTCGAACTCCAGGGAGTGTGGTCTTAAGTTGAGTGATCGCGACCCGCTGATGACGGCGCGTGGGGTATCCAGCAGTTCGCGCGCGCGCCGCATACCCGCTGCAGCGTGCTGGAAGCCACGGAATTGCTGTGTGATCTCGTCGAGCGGTGACGAAAGCATCGACAGATAGTGGAACAGCAAGTACACAGTCCCTAAGGTGACTGCTTCGGCCAAGTACAGCCGAACGCCCAAAGCGAACGTCAGGATGTAACCCACTGCGAACATCGTCGACGTGGAGAACCAAATTGTGCCGCGAAGCCACCATGCTGTAAGCGACCGCGCATACCACTCCTGCTGCAACGAGTCAAAGCTACGCATCATGTAGGGTCCTGCACCGTTTGTTCGGATATCGTCGAGACCAGCCAGCCGCTCTTCAATGAATCCAGTAACCTGCGCCGCGCTCGCGCGTTCCTGCTGCGTCGGGCCCACGGCGACCGCACGGCGCATGTGCAGAGTGGCCATGGTGATTGCGGTAAACAGGGTCAGGGTCAAGCCAACGAGTCGGTGTTCGCGCCACAGGAGTGCAAGTACACCTATGGTCACTAGTAGAGCGACGGAGACCCTCGCAACGAAATGGGATAAGAAGCCGACAACGCTGGCGGCGTCACCGTCGATGCGCTCGATCATCTGCCCTGGCGTAACGTTCTGGAAATACGCAGAGTCAAAATGGAGGGCATGTCGCAGGAGGTCAACACGCAGGCGGTTCGTGGCTTTCCAGCCGATGTCGGCCGATGTGTACGCCGCCGCAGCGGCGAACACCTGAATGAGAAGCGACAGACACACGTACGCAATGCCCAGCCGTGCCAGCTCATCGGGATCCGCTCCGGCGACACTCAAATCAATGAAGGCTCTGACCAGCTGCGGAATGAAGAGCTGAATACCAGCAGACGCCAGAAGGCAGAAGACGAGCAGGCAGACGCTCCGGAGATGCGGCCGAAGGTAGTGAGCCAGCAAGGGGTCCCGAACTCCGCGGTGACATTGGTGGATAGCCGACGACTGCACATGGGCTGCCGTGACGGCAGTCGGCGACTACTGGCGTCGGTTGAGCAGTTAAGGTGTGAGCGTCGTCCAGCTATCTGCGTACGGCGTATGAGAGGTCGACGCGGTTGAACCACAAGCCACCGGTGCGGTAGTCAGGCTCACCGGCCCCCCAGACAGCGTACAGCCGAGCTGAACCGATGCCGGCCCCACCGTAGTGGCCGTAGAACGCCCTGAAACCCGACGACGACTTGTAACCAGCGCCGTCGCCTCTGTTCGACAGCAGCACGTCACTCCCAAACGTGTGGCCGCCGTCGATAGAGCACCGCGCCCAGACATCAAGTGCACCGCGACGGTCGTCCACCCAGACTATGCACACCTGATCTGATGCAGACGCCGCAACCATGGGAAAATCGTGGTCAGCGGTATCCAGAGATGATGGACGCTGCGCCTCGCTGACGGCTTGCGGTGGTAGCCAAGTGCGTCCCCCATCAGAAGTGGAGCGCATGTAGAGGCCGTACGGTTGATGCGGCCCACTGCCCTCCAGGTATGCCACGAATGTGCGGTTACGTCCGTCGACCGCGAGCGAGAGGCCGGGCAGCTTGACGCGGCAGTTCGGATCGTGAGCACAGTTCCTGACGAAGCGCGGCGAGCTGCCCATGTCGTAGTCTTCCCAGGTGATCCCGCCGTCTCGCGAACGAAAGACATGCAGCTGCACTGGCGTTGTTCTGCGGTGGGCCGTGTCCAGCGCTGACATTGAGGGCACAGCGAACCAGATACTACCGTCCGGCGCGACCGCGAGCGCCATAGGCCAATAATCGTATCCATCGCGCTGTCGGATCACGCGCGACCGCTCCCACGTGCGACCCGCGTCATGGGACGCGACGATACGCGGCCCTGGAGCGGAGTCGTAGACGATGTATAGGTGTCTGCCGTCTCTAGAGACAGCGAGCTCGGGTTTGTCGGTGACGCGCTCGTCCGTGATCGTCTGGACCGAGAACGTGCCTCCGCCATCCAACGAGCGAGCCAGCCGCAGCCGTTTCGGACGACCGGGACCGAGCGCGTCCTGATCCATGTAACTGATGTAGATAGTGCCGTCCGCGTCGGTGGCTATGCGCTGATCGAAATGGAAATGGCCTTCAACGCTCACAGGCCGAGGCCCCGCGAAGGTCCTTCCTTGATTGTCAGAGCGCCAGATGACCAGCCGTTGCTCAAAACTAGCTGATCCGGGCTGGCCATCGCGCCTACCCGCAACGACGAAGACCTCTCCGCCTGCTGCGACGGCAAGGGACGGCTCCCAGCAGTCGACCGAATTCGGCAGCATCAGTTCGCTACTCGGGGCAGGGCGCCAGTCGGCGGCCGTTGCGAGAGCCGTGAGTCCACACACCCAGATCGGGGAGGCGATTCGCCGCTGAGACCGAAACATGACACTACGCCCCCTTTCGTGCACTTGCGACGGACCGCAGGCGGCCCGCCCGGACTATTCGCCGCGAAGTGTGGTCGCTGGATCGACACGCGCCGCCCGCGACGCCGGGACGGAGCACGCAATGATCGCGACTGCCATGAGGCTTCCCGCCGCCCCGGCGAGGGTCACGGGATCCTCGGGCCTGATGCCGAAGATCAGTGGCGTGACGACGCGTCCTGCCACCATCGCGATGACGCCGCCCACCGCGAGGCCGGCCACCGTCACGGTCAGGCCCTGGCTGACTACGTCTCGAACTACCCGGCGGTGTCCCGCGCCCAGCGCCATCCGAATCCCAATCTCGCGCCGCCGCTGAGCGACGCCGTATGACAACAAGCCGAACAGGCCAACGCCAGCCAGCAGGAGAACGGCCGACCCGAAGAAGCCAGCCATCAGGGCCGAAAGTCGTTCAAGCAAGAGCGACTGGTCCGTGATGTACTTCAGTGTCACGATACCACCGACTTGCTCACGCCCAAGACTCTCCACCGCTCTCTTCAGGTCCGATGGTGAGATGCGCTCTCCGCGGACTACGAGGCACTTGAAACTTGCGTTCTGATCCTGAAGGGCAGGAGCGTAGGCAGCTAGGACGTCAGGGCTCTTCAGGTCATACAGCCGAGCGTCTGTTACGATTCCGATCACCTCCACGGAGTCCCGCGATGGCTCCAAGCCCAATCGCACCCGTTGTCCTATGGGGTCGGAGTCGCCGAACAGCCGACGAGCCAGGCTCTCGCTGAGAATAGTCACGCGCGGACTGCGGGAGTTGTCCCCCCAATCGAAGTCGCGCCCCCTCGTAAGAGCCGCACCCACAGCCGCGAAAAACCCCGGCGATACGGGGCTTCTCGTTGCTGGAACCTCGGCTACTTCCAGAGTGCCGCCGAGCCGGACGACGACGTCACGGAACGCTCCACCAGCCCCGGGCTTCAGCAGCGACGCGCTCGCGCGCTCGACGCCAGGCAGCGCCTCGATACGCTGAAGCAGCTGGGGATAGTAGACGTCGTTGTCGAGTCCGTCGTACGCACCCGGGTGCGCCGGGCTAGGGTATGCGACTAGGACATTCTCGCTTCTTTCGATGCCAGTGTTCAACGTCCGGAGCCGAGACAGGCTTTGGACGAGTAGACCGGCAGTTGTCAGAAGGACGAGGGAGAGAGCCAGTTGAACGCCGATGAGCATTCTGCCGGCGCGTCCACTGGTGCTGAAGGTCCGGCCGTTGCCCTGCAGCGCTTCAGCTGGGGTCGCGCGCGTCGCTCGCCAAGCGGCCAGGGCGCTACAGAGTATCCCAACTGCGAGGGCCAAAGCACTTGTCAGACCCAGAACCCTGACATCGGGTCTGCCATCGAACACGACCGGTACCGTGAACTCCTCGAACACCATGCCGGTGATCGTGGCGCACGCCCAGACCGAAGCCGCGATGCCCACGGCGCCGCCGGCGAGCGACAGCACGACACCTTCTGTAAGCAGTTGGCGGGCGACCCGCCATCGGCTCCCGCCTACCGCGAGACGCACAGCCATCTCGTGACGTCGCACGGTCGCGCGCGATAGCAGAAGACTCGCTACGTTCGTGCAGGCGATCAGCAGTACTAAGCCTGCGATCGCCAGAAGGATGACGAGCGGCTGTACGTACCGTGCCCTGAGCGACCGCTCGATTCCATTGGAAACCGGGTTTACGTCCAGCCCAATCGAGAGGAACTCGGCGCGTCTTGAACCCGTGTAGCTCGCCGGAAGCGCCGCTTCTCTCACCGCGGGCCAGATCGTCGACAGCTGTGCTCGAGCCTGCTCCATGGTTACGCCGGGCTTGAGCCGGCCGACTGCTCGAATAGATCGCGATGGACTCGTAGCCAGAGCCGATGCACTGTCCCCAGACAGGAGGGGTGTTGCCGCGAGCGGGATCGTGAGATCGGGCTCCGTCGTCAGGGAGAATCCCGTGAATCCGGCCGGCCCGATGCCAACCACTGTGAACGGCGCACCGTCGATGCGTACTGTTCGGCCGATGACCGACGCATCACCGTGGTAATGGCGCTGCCAGAAACCGAATCCGAGGACCACGACCCGTTCAGCGGCAGGCGGGTCAACGGTCATGTCCGCGGGAACGAGCAGCCGACCAGCGGCGGGTCCTATGCCGAGTGCCTCGTAGAGATTGCTGGTTGCCGCCCACAAGAGCCCCTTCGCGACAGTGTCACCATCGCTCACGGTCACGACAGCAGTGCCGCCCGCTCCCATCACCGCCGAGAACACCTGCTGTCGCGCCGATAACTCGCGGAACATTGCGAACGTCAGGTATGAGTCTCCCTGAACCGGAACGACTGTCGAGACCAGCACCAAACTTCCTGGATCACGCACGGGCAGGTCTCGCAACGCGAGCGCATTGAGCAGACTGAAGATAGCTGTGTTTACCCCGATCGCGAGACCCAGTGTGAGAACGATGACGAACGTGAGCCCTGGCGTCCGCCAAAAACTCCGCACAGCGGAACGCAGATCCTGGGACAGAACGTCAAACCCGAGTGCCATGCGAAAGTCCTCCGTGGAGGGATTATCGCTCAAGGAACATTCCGAACAACATGAATCGGCCCGGGTTTTTCGGAGGCTCAAATCTGAGAGAGGATGGAGCCGATGCGGAAAGGAACCCGCTATTCCCCAGAATTGCGTGAGCGCGCGGTCCGGATGGTCTTTGACCACGCGCATGATCACGCCTCCCAATGGGCCACGATCCGGTCGGTTGCCGAGAAGCTCGGGTGCACCGTGGAAGCCTTGCGCCGGTGGGTGCGCCAGGCCGAACGGGATCGCGGCCAGCGCCCCGGCCTGACCACCGATGAGCGCCAGCGGCTCAAGCAGCTGGAACGCGAAAACGTCGAACTGAAGCGGGCGAACGAAATCTTGCGGAAAGCGTCCGCGTTTTTCGCGCAGGCGGAGCTCGACCGCCGACCGAAGTGATGGTGACCTTCATCGATCAGCACCGCGAGGTGTGAATCGTACCGGGTTTATCGTTGAGCCCATTCTGAGAGAGGATGGCTCCAATGACCCGACCCAGCAAGTACTCCCCCGAGTTGCGTGAGCGCGCAGTTCGCCTAGACTTTGACCATGCCCCCGAGCATCCGTCGCAGTGGGCGACGATTCGATCGGTCAGCGAAAAGCTTGGTGTGACCACGGAGGCGCTGCGGCGCTGGGTGCGCCAAGCCGAGCGCGATACCGGCCGGCGACCTGGCCTCACGACCGACGAGCGCGGCGAGTTGAAGCGCCTCCAGCGCGAAGTCTTCGAATTGAAACGCGCCAACGAGATTCTGAGAAAGGCGGCGGCGTTTCTCGCCCAGGCGGAGCTCGACCGCCGAGCGAAGTGATGATGGCCTTCATCGATCAGCACCGGGCCACCTACGGAGTCGAGCCGATCTGCGCCGTCCTGCCCATCGCTCCGTCCAGCTACTTCCTGCGGAAGGCGCAGCAGCAGGAGCCGACGACGCGATCGGCACGGGCGCAACGCGATGACGAGCTGCGCGCGGCCATCCAGCGCGTCTGGGATGAGAACGACCACGCGTACGGTCCGCGGAAGGTGTGGAAGCAACTGGGTCGCGAGGGCATCCGCGTGGCGCGCTGCACGGTTGAGCGGCTCATGCGGGCGATGGGACTCCGCGGGGTGAGCCGCGGGCGCGCCTGGAAGGTCACGACCCAAGCGGATCTCGCCGCCGCCCGGCCCGCCGATCTCGTCGATCGCCAGTTCACGGCGACGCGGCCCAATCAGCTCTGGATCGCCGACTTCACCTACCGTCGCGACCTGGCGCGGCTTCGTCTACGTGGCCTTCGTCATCGACGTCTTCGCGCGACGCATCGTCGGGTGGCGTGTCTCGGCGTCGCTCGCGACCGATTTCGTGCTGGATGCGCTGGAGCAGGCGATCTACGAGCGACGTGGCGCCGGCGTCGAGGGCCTGGTTCATCATAGCGATCGTGGCACACCCAGTATCTGTCGATGCGCTACACCAAGCGCCTCGGCGAGGCGGGCATCGCGCCGTCCGTCGGCAGCCGCGGCGATTCCTATGACAACGCGATGGCCGAATCGATCATCGGCCTCTTCAAGACCGAGGTGATTCAACGGAAAGGCCCGTGGCGGCATCTGGAGATGGTCGAGTTCGCCACGCTCGCGTGGGTCGATTGGTTCAACCAGCGTCGGCTGCTCGAACCGATTGGCTATGTGCCGCCCGCCGAATACGAGGCGCGGTACTATGAGCACCTGCGGGCGCCCGTCGCCATCGTCGACGGCGTCGCGGCGGGGATACTCCAGCCTGCATCGACCGACGATCGTTGCGCTGAGGGCCTTCGATGAGGTCGAGCTTCCAGCGTTCGATGCTCAGTTCACCCCACTGCCACGATCGCGGCGGGGGCGCTCGGCGGCATTGTCATCCCAACGTCGATGTTCCTCGCCCAGGCCGCCAAGCGCCTGCAGGGCCTTCTGCGGAGACTGACAAAGACAGAGAATTCACTCACACTAAGTGCTCTCCGATAAACCCGGTGCACTTCAGAACCGTTGTCTGCTTGCATCCAGGCGCACCTTGGCTTTGACGACACTGCGAGGGGCCCTGCCTCTTGGGATCTCTCTTTAACCTTAGAGAGATGCGCAAGCCACATGTTCAGGCAGAGGATGGCACAGCAAAGTTCCGGCCGCGCGCAGGCGCGGCTCAGCGATGCACCCGGACCAGCAGCCGCGCGGGCCTGCGCCGGCGGGCGATGTCAAACAGACTAAATGTGCCGTTCACGTAGTTGACGACGCCGTTGAGTCCCGCAAAGTAGTGCTTGAGTTCTGGCGTCAGCTCCGCCTCGACCAAGCGAACATGCCTGCTCGCGTCGGTGGTCTCGAACCGGCAGTAGAACCACGGCTCGCCACGTGTGAGCACGAGGTCCTGGCGGACGTCGTGCCACTCAAAGGCCCACGCCAGCGGACGTGGCCAGATGTGAATTGGCACGCGGCCGCCAATCACTACGCCAGGCCACGCGGGTCGGCTGAAGTGCAATAGCGGCGGCAACTGCATCAGGTACACCTCCTCGTCTGCAACGAAGGTGTACGGCGTCCGAATCTGGAGCAGCGGGCGATCTGGGTGTCGCCACTGCTCGCGCGGAAACACGAGCGAGATCTGTGCCAGTGTGCGGTCGAGAACGCTCGCGTTGCTACCGTCAACGTTAACGAGCCGCGGCAGGTCATGGTCAACGCATACACGGAGCCGCAGGTCGAAGGGGCACTGGACGTGGAACATCCGCGCCTCGTGGTCTACTACAGCCGGGCATCGGCTGATCGACTTCGGATGCTTTGATCGCGGTGTAGACTGGCCTATCGGCTTCGGATCGTACCAGACGAATCCCGCTTGGTCCGTCCTTAGAAGCCAGCCCACTTCTACAAGGCGCCGAGTGTCGACCGACCTACGCAGGCCACGAAGCGCAGAAAGAAACATGCTTCCCATCCTCCTGCCTCAATGGGCGAACCCGATGGCGCAACCATTGAGGCACACGCCCGCGACCGTAGAATAGCGTGCCCCTGTCTCGTAGGCTGACCGCTGCGGCCTCGCCGGCCCCACCATCGGGGCGGTATCGATGGCACAATGAGCACATGGCCAACGCGATGCCGTTCGGTACCTCGACAGAACCGCGCCGGGACGGCGTGCCGCGCCGCGTTTATCGGCGCTGGCGGCCGGTTCGCCCTCGGCAAGGAGAAGAGCGTCGGTCATAGGAAACTTGTCGCCCCCTCAGAACGAGTCTAACGCGCCCGAGGTGGAGTGTCTCGCAGAGGCCGCGGCAGCGAACCTGCGCGAACACTCCAGAGGCACTTGACCACCTGAAACGCGGGCTCCCCGTGGCCCCAATGGCTCGACCGGCGGCCATTGAGTCGCGGCCCGTCGACGTCAGAATGAGCTGCGCACGCGCGCGTCCCCCCGAGTCGCCCTCCGGACGCGCACGCGACGCCCGATGCGCTTCGGGTTGCAGTCGTGCTCACCGACGACCTGTGAATACACCACTCTGTGCCTGCAGCGTCCGCATAGGTTAGGGGTGGGAACCCCCGCCGAGTAGCTGCCTGGAGGGACTCACGTCGGGGCACGCAGCGCGCAACGTGAGTGCACAGAACCGGAAAGGCGTCATCCAACCGTCGGTGCGCAAGCGGGCTGTCTGAAGGTTTCCGATGTGCGGCCAGAGTCCGTCGAGCTGCCGCTGCAAGGCCGCCGCATAGTATGTGCGCGCCGGAAGTACACCTGCACCGATGTGCGGCAGCAGATGATACCGGAGCATTTGTAGACTGGTACGTCGGACGACCTCGTAGTCACCATCGGCCTCGAGAAACTCTCCGAGGTTCTCGGTCTGCGCCGTCAGCCGCAGCGCGCAAGCAACTTGCATGAGGTGACCGAAGTGAATGCTGTACTCGTTGTGGCCCTCGAGCGCGACGAGCGCCGGCGCGTTCTCTAGGCTCCCATATTCCGTGATTACGGCAGTCCCACCCGGTGCTAGCCACGACGCCAGGTGCTCGACCAGGTGAATGGCGCCCACGTTGACAGCCAACCGTGGCAAGGAGTGGTTCCACGCAAGCCCGAATCTTTGCACCAGCGACTCCGCCTCGGTCTGCGGACGACGGCTGAGAAGGTTGTTAGGATCGGCAGAACCAATCGAAAGGTCCGCGATCATCTCATTAGCAAGGACGACATCGACGGAGGCCGGCGTTAGCCGCAGACGCTCTACGTCTCCGTGCATGAACGCCACCCGATCTCCGTGAGGTCGACACAGACGACGTTGCGAGTCCTGAAGGGCCGGCGATAGGTCGAGAAGCGTGTAGGTAGCCGTGCCGTAGACGTCCGGCGCCCGTTGCCGCAGTCGAGCCATAAACGCGGCGGCGAAGTATCCGAGCCCCCCTCCGATTTCGAGAATGCGGCTTCGGGGGCGCAACGCTCCGCGCTTCAGCAACGAATCGCAGAACGCCTCGCCATAGCGGAGGCCCCGAAGAGCGGGATGAGGTTCGCGGAACGAATGCGATACAGTGGTTTCGAGCCGGTCGAACTGGCAAAGGGCGTCAGAGATGCAGTGTCGGTGGTACGACGCGTTATCGGCAATTGGCGTCATGGCGGCGCGGAACTGGCGGTGCAGGAGATCGGCGGCCCGCAGCCGGTTCTGAAAGCGTCGGTCCGCAGCGGTACAGTCGGACCACTGAAACATCCCAGGGGCGAGGGTCTCCCAGTATCCGAGCGTGCCGAGCACGCGGCGTAGTGGCGCCTGCATTGCAGCCGCAATGTGTGCCAAGGACCTGGTGCCGTCGCACCGACACAAGAAGTCGAGGTCGCCATACGGGAGCGAGCGCACGATTGGTGGCTGTGCGAAGTACCGGTTTGCCAAGACAGCTTCGTCTCGGTGCGAAGCGCGGTACCACAGCACGCCGGCTCGCACGCGCGGTGCGCGCCGTTCATCAGAACACAGCTTGACCTCCATCGCGCCCTCACAACCTCATCGCGCCGCAGGCGCACCGCCAGAGGCGCCTCCGTGCTCGTGCCTCTCCTTAGCATTCGCCGCGTTCCTCTGTAGGTCCTTCTTATAGGACTCGTACACCTGGACTGTGAAGGCGGCCGGCGACACGGGGCCGCGGCCCCAACGCGCATCGAAGGGTCTCGTCGGTGCGATCGCTAGGATCCGTTCCAGAGGAAACGAGCGTGCCACCAACTCACCCACGCTCTCGTGGACCGCCACCAGCATGGCACTGTAATCCTGTAGGTCGCCGACCGTCGCCAGAGGACCGCGCCCGGGAACAATTGGCTCGACGAGGTGAGCGGCAGCGTGGAAATTGCGGATGAAGTAGCGGGCAAATGCTATCAGTTGTGAGATGGACCCTCCGCGATCAAGGCGCACCGCTGGATACCCGTCGCTCGTAAAGAGGTTACCGGTGTAGAGCACGCCAGCCTTCTCGACATGCACCACCGAATCCGAGTCGGAGTAACCGCTGTAGTCGTGGATTAGATGGATCTCCTCTGCCTTCAGCCACACCTGAAGGACATGAGAGAAACTGAGCAAGGGGAGAGCCGTCGTGCGGTCAGGCTGGTGGGCTCGCATCATGCGTCGATACAGATTCTCGTGAGTGATTGTTACCGCGGGGCCTCCACCCCATCCGCCGTCACGCTGTGTGGGCGCGTCTTCGTCCTCAATCATGACAGCCCAGCGAAACTCGCGACCGAACTGCCCAGCCAAGGTTCTGGCAGCACCGACGAGCGCCGACGCCTGCGGGCCCGAGTAGAAGCATCCGGCATCATCGATGACCACCATGGCATTGGCCCTCGGAGCGGACAGCACATAGACGTTAGGGGCGACCTCAGTGGTGCGAACTTCAACTGATGCCGAGAATCTCGCAAGCGCTGCGCCTGTAGAAACCAGCGTCAATGCAATGCCTGCCGTGACGAGGCACGCCAGGCGAACTGTGTGGCCGCTCATGTGACTCCTCCTCGACTGCCTTGACCGAGCTGGTCGACCGGTGCCGCACCCGCAAGCCGGCCTGGCGTCCCTGAGGGGCGCCAGGCCAAGGGTTCAGCGTGCCCTATCAGAAGTCGAAGACGGGGTCTTCGGACATCATGCAGGAGCCGCCATCATCGCGGCATCCGTACGCGCCGAGCGTGAGCAGCGCTGCCTCGCCGAGCTCGACGACTTCAGGCGTTTCGTACGAGTCGGGCAGAGCCACCGGCGTGTTGTCGTTCGGGTTGTCGTTCGGGTCCATTGGGGTCCTCCTGCGTCTGAAGATCCCGCCAACCGGGCGGGGCGGTTGCCTCGGACGCGGATGAGGGCTCATCAAGTGTCCGAAGCCAGAGCTCGAGCGAAAGGGTCCGAATCAGAAGTGGATGGTCACTCGAGCCACCATGAGTGGCGCGGGTGACTGCGGCGTGGAGCGCCCCATGGTCTACTATCCCGTACGCGCAGACTCTTGGGTCACGGAACAGGGCCGTCAGTGAGTGCCGCTCGCGGCTGAGTGCGCGGATGAACGCCTCGTCGGGCCCAGCCTTCGTGCGGCGGTGCAGCACCGTATCCGGAACCTGACCCCTAAGCGCTCGCCGGAGAATGGACCGCGACTCGCCGAGCCGAACCTTCTGATCGACCGGGATGGCAAGCGCGAACTCGGCGACGCGGCGGTCAAGGAACGGATACCGACGGTCGACGTAGCCGATAGTCGAGCACGGCTCAAGAGCGTATGGGCGCATTGCGCTCAGAATGGCTTGGCACTGCAGCGCTTGGGTGGGCAGGCCGAATGCAGCGGCCTCCGGCTGCAGTTGTCGCTTCCGGTCACGGAAGTGGGTCCTAGTCACAAATCCCGGAGTAAGCCATCCGGCGCCAGCTACCCTCTCTCGGTACTGCTTGTAGCGTGCGATCTGTCCCGCCTCAGCGAGCAACTGCGTCACTGGCAGCTTCAAAAAGCGGGACCACCGGAGCGCGTCCCGCAGCAGGGCACCGAACCGTCGGTCAACGAGGAGGTCTGCAAGAATCACGGCGACGTTGGGTTGACTCCACAGCACGTGATCGCCGCCCAAACCCGATAGAAGTACACGCGACCCGGTCAGACGCATCTCGGCCGTGACGCGGTTGGCCTGAGCGAGCATACAGAGGCCATTGCTCGGCCACTCGGGTCGCCCCGACACGTGGGCCGGGTCGATAAGCGCATGCTCGCTCTCCAGTATGTGCAAGCCTCGGCGTCCGATGAACAACTCGACAGCCTGGATGAACGGCCGTTCGTCCGCGGAGCGCGAGCAATCGTAAACGTACGAAACGGTCCGAAGGGCAGGACATGGCACGACGTTACGATCGACTAGGCGGCTCGCCACGCACGTAACGGAACCCGAGTCGAGACCGCCGCTCAGTTCTGCGAACGCCGGCCCGATGGTATCGAGTCGACACGCGACCGCCGCCTGAAACAACTCAACGAAATGCTGTTCATAGTCGCGGTCGTCACGGTAACGAATCGAACGCGTTGGATCGAACGACCAGTAGCGCACAACCTCGGCACGGCTGGGTCCAACGATCAGGGCGTGTCCGCCCTGGAGGCGGGTGACTGCGGCGAACGGGCTGCGCCCGGACGTGACGTTGGCTAGGAAGTCCGCGATGTGCTCCTCGTCGAGCGCTGTCGAGAGACCAGCGCCCTCGACAAGTGCGCGAGCGCTAGATGCCCAAAGCACAGTCTCGCGAGTAATACGATAAAACAACGGGCGGCGCCCCAGGCCATCGCAGCACAACACGAGGGTGCGCGTGGTGGCCTCCCACAACGCCAAAGCAAAGTCGCCCACGCAGCCGGCCAGCCCCTTCAACCCATACTGACGATAGGCGGCCCTCACCAGCTGAGGATCACTGTGTGTGTGCTGGGCGGTCACGGCGCGCCGGACGTCATCGGCATTGTGCAGGCTGCCGTCGAATGTAACCAGCGCGCCGTCCGTGCCGACGGCCAGCGATTCGTCGGACGAGCCTGTACTGTAGGTCCGGAACAGGCGGTGTGCCATGGCTACGGGTCCGCTGGCCGCGACCTGCTCGCCGTCCGGACCCATGGAAACGAGCCGACGGCTTACGGCCGCGAGCCGCTCGGTCCCGGCGGCCGACCCGTCTCGACAGTAGACACCAGCTATTGCGCTCATAGTTGAAGTGGATGTGGGTAGCGGCTGCGCGTTGTCTGCGAGACGTTCAGAAGCGGGCGATGGCTCGATAGAGCTCCAATCGAGGCCGGTCGTTCATCACGACGCGGCCATGGCTCTCAACCCAGGCGTGGGCCTCGAACGGCAGTCGCTGGACACCAATGACCAGGTCTGCCGGTATGCCGTGGAGTCGCAAGAGACAGACAGCGGTCGCCCCGGACTGAAGGCAGTTGACGCGGCGAAAGTAGTAGACGGAAGCCGTCTCGACTGCAGTGCAGTAGAGTCGGGTCGATAAGGCCGCGTCGTGCGGGCCGGGTCTCCAAGCCCGCACGCGACCGACCGCTCGGCAGAGGCCCGCGAAGCCCAGCATCCTTCGTAGGGCATCGAAGGCGAGTAGAAGCAGCCAAGCGAAGACTAGCATCGGCGCAGATGTATGGGACCAGCGCGCGGCGCGACGGGCAGAGAACGGGCCGACGCTACTCCCGTCCATCTACCAACTCCGCTCGACGGAGGCTTTCGATGAAGACCGCCACGTCGTTCTCGATACCGTCAGTGGTGGGGTAGTGAGCGGCGAACTCTGTGCCGATCGCCAGCGGTGTCATGCCCACCACAAGCCGGCTCCACACAGCCACGCCAGCGCGGTTCAGGCTGAAGTATCGCCCGTGCTTCAAATCCAGAATCACGGCACCGTCGGGGTCGATCACTGCTCGCACATGTGCACCGATGCGGACTACTGACGCCATAAGCCGTCTCCTTTGCTTTGGTCGCAACACGCCTTCCCAGCCGTCAGAGGACGCCGCCGCACATCAACTGAGGAATCCACTGTCCTGAGCGAACGACTCGGAGAGTCTCAACACTGCCCGGAAAATGGCGTGTAGAAGCATCACAGGTGGGGGCGCGAGGCCCCAAGACCGCCAGTGCGTGCCTCCGCGCGGATGTAATCCGCCGTACGGAAACTGTTTGCCAGAATCGTGAGTGTCGAAGGGACGCCGCCAGAAGTCGGCATGAAACTGCCATCCACTACAAAAAGATTTGGCACATCATGCGTCTGACAGAATGGGTTTAGTACCGACGTAGCGCTGTGCCGCCCTGCGCGGCAGGTTCCGTGTGCCATGGCGCGATTGATGCCCCCGACCTGTCCTCGCGCTGCATGAGAAGCCTGCAACGCATCGAACACGTCAAGCGCCCGATCGGCCAGCCACGATCCAGCGGCGCGGTGGTGATCGCACGGAGTGACATGAAGGCGCGCCACTGGGAGACCCCATCGGTCAGTCACTCGATCGTCACAATCGACGAAAGTGCGCGCGTTCGGAACAAAGTCGTGGAAGATCTCAGCGGACAACTCGCACTTGGCGAGGTAGTAGTCGCGCAGCGCTCGCTTCAGCGGTTCGCCCCAAAGCACCCGGTCGGTGCTCGGTACTGCCTGCCGCAGGGCGTCTACGATCGGTCGCGGCCGAGACACGTCGAACTGGATGGTTCCTCCCTTTGGCCAGGCCGCCTCGTGGTCGGGTAGGAAGTAGTGGTCGGCTACAGAATGGCACAAGAATCTACGATCATGCGACTGCACTTCCGTCGATGTGACACGCGCGCGCACCGTGGAACTCGCCTGAAACTGCAGATGCTGGCCGACGAGGCCGCTGCGGTTGGCCAGGCCGTCCGGAAACAGCTTGGAGCGTGAAAGGAGCAATAGACGCGCGGACTCGACCGCAGAACAGCAAACGCACACAACTGTCGCATGTACCGCCCGCTCCACACCTTCAGAATCGAAATAGACGCAGCCGGTCGCCCGGCCGCTGGCATTGATCGTGACTCTGTGTGCCATGGCCCGCGAGAGGACACGACAGCGTCCCGTGCGTTCGGCGCGCGCCAATAGCGTCTCTAGCGTGCTGCCACGTGCTCCCGTCGGACAGCCAAACCCTGCGCACCGATCGCAGTACGTGCAAGGGGGCCGGCCATCGAACGGAACCGAGTTGACCGCGCGTGGTGTCGGAAATGCGTGTAGTCCCAAGCCGGCGCACGCGTTGACAATCGCGGGTGCCAGCCAATGAGCGTCCAACGGAGGCATCGGATACGGCGCGGACCGGGGTCCCTCCGTCGGGTTCGCCCCGGCGCATCCCGAGACTCCGATTGCGACTTCGGCCTTCGCGTAGTACGGCTCGAGCGACTTGTAATCGTAGGGCCAGTCCGCGACCGCTTCGAAAGGGCCATACCGGCTCCCCAATTGGAAATCGTCTGGATGAAAGCGGTAGAATGCTCCCCCCATGTGCGCCGTGCCACCGCCCACGCAGCAAGCGATCCATCCGAGCGTGGTCAGCTCGCGCCGTCCGTCGCCGTGGCAGAGCACGTGCGGCTCGTCGTTCACGCTGGGTACAAACTGACGCTCTCCCAGAAGCCCGCGAACGTCGTCAAGCAGGAAATCCCTTCGCGAGTAGCGAGGACCCTTGTCCAGGACAAGGACGTCATAGCCAGCACGACTCATCTCTAGCGCGATTGGTGAGCCGCCGGCACCGCTCCCTATCACGAGAACATCTGTGGTCTCGCGCATGCGCGTTCATCGCCCATTCGGGCAGAATCCCATGTACCGAAAGCCAACGCCGCCGCGGTTGCCGGGATATCCCGGAGGCGCCACAAAGCCGAGCACCGTGAGGCGGACCAGTATTGCGAAGAACCGTCTCACCGTGGAGTGAGGGATGACGGTCAAACCAGCGAGCAGGGCGTCTTGGGCCGTCGCCGAGCAGGACTGAAACGATGCACTGTACTGGCTGAGCGCGCTCGCCTCCAGCAGTCGTATCCCATCGAGGAGGCAGCGCCAGGCGTCATCAAAGCAGGGCTGTGTGACGATCCAGTCGATGAACGCCATCGCATCGGCCTCGCGCGCGCCAGGGCCATCGGTGGACGGCAGCACGCGGAGCACAGCGGCCTGCAATGTGGAGCGCTCGCGTGCGGTGAGCGCCCGCGGCGTTCGGTCTGTGGTACCGGCGGCCTTCGCGCGCCAGTTGACAGTAGGCGAGTCGGTTGGGGACATACGTAGAAGTAGGTGTGTCAGGCGCCCATTCAAAGCGCCTGTGACAAGGGATCACGCTTCTCGACAGCGGGCCTCGGAGCCAGCCGACTGGGCTCGGCGGTGTGGGCGGTGGGCGCGACGCTGGTTCTGCTTTGACAAGATGTATGCGGACTGTTCCATTGAGCGTGCGATGGACCGTGCGGTGTTAGGGGCCGAACGTCCAGAAGCGTTCGCCGTAGGCGGCGGCGTGTGTGGCAACGAGACGCGCCGCGTATCCGCGTATCTGCGCATTCTGATCGTGTCTGGGGAAAAGGCCGGCCAGCTGCGACTTGTAGCAAGCTACCGCGGCTAGACGTCGTGTCATGTGTGCGGTGACGTCGACGACATGTGGGACGAGGCCCATCCTTGTGAAGCGCGCTTCCAGAGATGGTGCAATCGACCTGCAAGGTAGTGCCATGTGAGCTGCGTGGATCCGGTTGGCGAGCGCGGTCCAGCGCAGCACGTACGGCACATCTTCGTAGTGCCACACATCCGCCCCCGCGCGACGCAGCGGTTCGTGCAGCGAGGCGCAGAGCCGGTGATCAATGTGATCGCCGATACCCAGCGGCAGGAACACGCTCACCGATCCCGTGTCCCTACGCAACTGCTCAAGGTCGCGACCAATGCGCTCGGTCAAGTCCGGTTCAGTCCGCGATCCGCCGAACACTGCGCGGCCATATCCGCGGTAGACGGCGTCCAGATACGGTAGCCATCTTGTCGTCGCGCCGAGTATCGCAGCAGCGGTAGCGTCCTCCTGCCGTCGACGCCCGGCGCGGCGAGCGTCTCGAGCGGAACTGCTGGCGGGGTCCGGAACACCCGCTGCTACCGTTACGATCAGGGGGCGCGGGCCAGCGCATGCGTGCCGCGCGACGGTGCCGCCGCACGACAAAGCCACGTCATCCAGATGTGGCGCAACGAAGATCGCGGGTCCCTCCAGCGGGTGAGCCATTGTGCGTGTGGGGAAGGCGAGGCAACTGCGCTGGAGGGCGGTAGGCACGGGACACTCAACCGAGCCTCGAGCTGGTAGAGGCTAGAGGCCGGTCGTCCACGTCAAGAGACCTTTCCTCCACATACCCGATACTAGGGCCTGGTCGTCGGGTGCAGCCGCGAACAGAGTGGCAGCCGATGCCCCGAGCAGGTGCCGCACCCTCGCCTCCTGCCTTGTCGTGAGTTTCACTATGCCAGTGTCACAGAGAATGTCCGTGTCCCCAGCGTCCCATCGTCTGACTAGTGGGCCTCTCGCTAGACGTAACTCGGCTGCTGCGACGGTGCGGCTCCGGCCACACTGATGCACGATGCGTTCAATGTCCTCGTCGAACGCGTCGGACGTGTAGGTGCTGTGAATGTAGGCACGTCCGCGCGTGAGCTCGGCGCGGCCCTCGGAAAGGCCCTCCGCCGACTCGCTCATACTGTGCGTGTAGATCGCTCGTGCGACGCTCAACGCCCAATCAGCAGATGGCTCACGAGGAGGCACGTCGTGGACGAGAATGCCGTGGGAGGGAGGCAGGAGGTGCCTGATGTTGCCAGAGCCGTTCGTGTGCACGGCGCAGTCGTTCAGTACGCACTCAAGGGGCATCAGCCCGAACGACTCGGGCACCTTGTTGAACATCAAGGCGAAGCGGCAGATTCTCATTAGCCGGAAGAGGTCGGCCTGCTTAACACGGACCGTTGGTAGTGTTGTGATGACATCGGCTAGGCTCAGTTGAAGCGACTGCAATCGTGAGCACAGCAGCTCAGGCTGCCGGCCTCCGCTCCGCAACCATCGCTCGAGTTGCTCAAGCTTGCCCGGTAGCACCAGCAAACGAAAGCGACGTCGGTCACCGTGCTCTTGAGCCACCGCATTGATGGCCACAATGAGCTGGCCATGCATCTGGTCATCGGCTTCCCAGAATGAGCCTAGAACGGCTGCACTCGAGTCCCGTGCTAAGCGCCCGTAGAACTCGTCCGGGAGCGGATCGCCCGAGATCGCGCCGTTCGGATGGCCAAGGGCGGGAAGGGGGCATCGAACGCGATAGCTTCGGTCGAATATGTCCGGACAGAGGACCCGCGCACAATGCCAGAGGGGATAGCCCGCGAGCGAGCGTAGCACATCCGTCGTCCATTGCGAGTTACAACAGAGCGCGTCAAAGCGCCGCGTCATCCATACGAGAGGGGTGCCCACTAGTCCGTGAAAGAACACAATGGTTCGTTTCGCTGCGACCACGTGGACCAGATCGATCCAATGCGAGAGGTCGCAGTAAACAGCAAGATCTGCGGGGCCAGCATCTTTGATGCGTTCGAGCATGTCGAGTGCATTGAGCGGCACGTACGACGACTGGACGCTGACAACGCGAACCGAGTAGTGACGGCGAAGGGCCTCAAGGAGGTACGTATTGAGCGCGGCTGATGCGCCTTGGAATGGATACCCGGGCGTGGCGTTGACGAGCATCACTGCCTTGTTCATCGGTCGACCTGAGCGCGGGCGTGGAATCGGCGCCTGCGCGGCAGCGCGGACAGCGACGCCAACGACGAGGCGAGCCAGCACGGTTCGGTGCGATGGTCGAGCGAGGCCCAGAGTCCGGTCGTCAACGTCGACCCGTCGCTCGCCGCGACAGTGATCGCCAGTTACTCGCTAACGACCCATTCCGGCGCGAGGTCGACTGCCACAGAGCGTTGCAGAAGCGTGATCGAGACCAGAAGGCTGCGCGGCCCCGTCACGGTTAGGACCACCCCATGAGTGCCGCATAGTGGCCCACTTTCAACACGAACCCGCTGGCCTGCCTGCACGAATGGCGTCGGCCGGACTGCGAGCCGGGCGTCGACGATCCTCTTCAGTGCTTCGATCTCTTCCAACGGGATCGGGAGTGGCCCGCTCGAAGTCCCAACCACGCGGATTACCGCTGGTGCCGTCACGATCAGGGCGACGGCCTGATTCACCGCGCGGCAGAACAGGTACCCATCGAAGAGCGCCCGCCGTATCGTTGTCACTCGGTCTGACCAACGCCGGTGTTCGTCGTACGCTGGCAGGAACACGTCGTAGCCGCGATCGTGAAGGTGACGCGCACTGTAAAACTCGCGCCCCGCGTGCACCTGTACGGCAAGCCAGTCGGAGTGCCCGGAGGGAGCTGATCGGCAGTCACGGCAAGGCGAACAGAAAGTACCGCGACCAAGCTGCCGCCGTTGGAGTCCCATCGGTCGACCCCCGCTTCCGAACCTACCCGTCAACCCAAGAGTCGTCGGACGACTGCCAGGGCACCGCGCGGCGTGTGGACAAGCCAGAGTCCCCGCCCTTATCTGAGGAATGTAGACGGCCAGGCGGCGAAGAGTGTGTCACGCCTCTCTCCATCAAACGCCGAGAGGCTGAGTGCGTGCGTTGCACAGAGAGTGTCGACTCCAGTCATGACTCGGCCGGTTGTTGCGGCGTTGTCGTCGAAAGTCGGCATAATGAGGCGCCGTGGGACGGGATTCACTATTCGTCCGGCACCTGAGCACCATCGAGCGCGTAGTCCGGGCGGTGGCGCGGCGTCACCGGCTCCCGCCGCGAGAGTTCGATGATTTCTCCAGCATCGTGCGGATACGACTCTTGGAGAACGACTGCCAGATCTTGCGTCTCCATGCCGGGCGCAGCTCCATGGCCACTTATCTGACTGTCGTCATCACGCGACTCCTGCTGGACCACCGAAATCAGGAGTTGGGACGGTGGCGGCCCTCCTCGGTTGCACGGCGTCTGGGACCACTGGCCATGGGCCTTGAGCGACTCGTATGCCGGGACGGGCGAACCCCAGGAGAGGCCATCGAGATGCTGAGGAGCTCGAGCCCGGTCCCCCTCGAGGAGACGGCGCTCTGGAGCCTGTGGCGCCAACTGTCTAGACGAACGCCGCCGACGCTCGCTGCGTCCACCCCGATGTTCGCGCTTGATCCCGACCCTGTGCAGGACAGCCAGGATGTAGGCGCGCTGGAGGGCTCTTTGCTCCGTGTGCTCACGGAACTATCCGCCGAAGACCGGCTGCTCCTCGATTTCCATTTCGCTCGAGGTATCCCGCTCGTGGCGATCGCCAAGACGTGGGGCATCTCCCGCGCTACGGTCATGCGCCGGTTCGCTAGGGTCCTCCGGCACTGCCGGTCCGCGGCGGCCGACTCAGGGGTCAGCCGCGCCCGCGTGCTTGAACTGTTTGAGCGCGGTAGGGTCATGCTGCGCCTGTTCGAATCGGACTGAGATGAGACGGTTGGCGCGTGTGTCCGTCTACCACGATTGAAAGGGAAGAATGCCTCGTAGCCCGGCTGGACCGTGCCCTGACGACAGCCAGATCGCCGCCTTCGTTGACCGCCGCTTGTCGAGGCGGCAGCGGGCGATGCTCATTAAGCATTTCGCTGGGTGTGGCGCCTGTGCCGATGTGCTGTGCGATGTGATGCTGGTCGAGGGGCCCGGCAGTGAGGGTGGAGCTGCGGCGGCTCGTGAGCGTGTCAGGTGGGTGCTGTCGCGGGCCGCTTTTCTTGCCCTGCCGGTTTTGCTGGCAGCGGTCACGGCATGGCGGTTGGCCGGACCCGTCCAGCCGGCCGTTGCCGCGCGATTTGAGGCTAGGCTGTCGGGCGCCGCGGAGGGGCTGTCAGCATCGGCCAGCGGGGGACTGCTTCTGCAGGCGACGACGCAGGTGTCGCCCCGGTTCCTCCGCGACGCGGGTGTACGCGCAGCAGGCGCTGGGGACTGGGAGGCCGCCGCGCTCGCATGGTCCGCGGCCCGGGAGAGCCCCCGTGACTCGGACCTGCAGGTGGATGCCGCCGCCGTCCATTTCGAGGTTGCCCGGGCGACGGGACGGGCGGAGCACCTGGTGCGGGCGCTCGGCGCTGCGACTCGTGCCGCGTCGCTCGACTCGCGTTCGCTGCCGGCGACGTTCAACAAAGCCCTGGCGCTGCAGCGGCTCGGCCTTGAGCGTGAAGCGCTCACCTTGTGGCAGACCTACGTGCGGCAAGATGCGTCGTCCCCGTGGGGCGTAGAGGCCGCGAGACGGGCGGGCGCGCTCCAGACGAAGCTCGGCGCGCCAACGTGGCCCGACATCCAACGCGTCCTTCGCGTCTCCGTCGAGCCTAGCGGCGCGGCGGCGGCGGCGCGCGACTATACATCCGAAACCCGCGGCTTCTTGGAGTCGGACCTGCTGCCGCGCTGGGCCGCAGCCGCGGCTGCTGGCGAAGCGGCGGGCCCCGAGTTCGAGGCCGTTCGCACCGTCGCGGGCGCGCTCGCAGAAGCGGGTGGCGACCGTCTGTACGTTGATACCGTGAGGGCCATCGAGCGGGCGGGCGCCCCCGGCAGCGCGAGGTTACTGGCTATGGCCCGGGCGCACCTAAGTCATGCGAAGGCCGCCACCCTGCTCGCCGCGGACCAGTTTGGGGCTGCGGACCCCTTCCTGAGAGCCGCGGAACAAGACGCGGCCCTCTCTGGTTCGCCGTACACCATTCGTATTCGTTTGGACTTGGCATCGGTGGCGCGGTACCGCGGCACTCTCGAAGAGTCGAGTGAGTTGCTCGACGGGGTCCTGGCGGACGCCCGCAATCGCTCGTATCGATCGGTAGAAAGCCGGGCTCACTGGCTACGGGGACTGCTGGCGTATTCGGCGAGTCAATTTCTGGATGCGCTGTCCGAGTGGGAGAGCATGCTGTCCGTGGCGGAGGCCCTGGGTGACGCCCAGGAGGGAATGGCGGCCCATGGCCTCCTCGCCAACCTGTGGGACCACTTGGCGTCGGAGGATGAGGCGTGGCGCCATCGGCAGGCGTACCTCCCGCTGCTCTCGGTGCACAGCGCCGACCGAATCCGATTCGGCCTCCTGGCCAGCGCTGCCGGCCACGCCCTCGAGAGCGATGCCGCCGCGGCGCTGACCCTGCAGAATCTTGTCGTTGAGGAGGCGGCGCGATCCGGACGCATCGGCACGATGATCGAGGCGACAGCCCAGCGCGGTCTGATCCGCGCCACGCTCGGTCAGGGGGTGCCCGCCGCCGCCGACCTTGAGTTTGCCCGGCAAGCGCTGCGCACCGTTGCGGACCCCGTGGTGAGGCAGCGCATTGAGCTCACCGTGTCCCTATCGGTTGCCCGGACAGCCAGCGTCCTTCGTTGGTCCTCGGCGGCGGCCGTCGCCGAGCAAAGCATCCAGCAGCACCGCGACCTAAACGAGACGCCGGCCCTCCCCGAGTTGCACTTGCTGCTTAGCAAGGCGCGCATGAGGGACGGGGACGTGAATGCAGGAAACGTTGCGCAGCAAGGCCTTAGTCTACTCGGCTCGGACGGCACATCGACTGCCGCCCCAGTGCGGAAGGCACTTGCAGGTGTCGCGATGCGTGCGGCGATGCTCCGCGGAGACGTAGCAGCCGCCTACCGCCTTGCCCAAGTGGCACGCGGCGCAGACCCCTTGAGTGCGGGTGGCGTGGAGGGCGTAGAGGATACCCAGGCTCGCCTACATCGGGGAGAGGCACTGCTCGGCCTCAACCAGCTCGACGATGAGCTGGTGGTGTGGCTGGTCACACGAGAGCGCCTCCATTTCCACGTGTGGCCTTTGACGGGGAACGAGGCTCGGCGGCTCGTGCTCCGCCAGCTCGATGAGGTCGGCTTGCGTCTAGCCCGCCCCGTGGCCGCCGCCGAGCTGTACCGCCTGATGATTCGCCCGGTCCGGTCGGCGCTCGTGGGGATTGACCGCCTGCTGGTGGCGCCGGACTCGCCCTATCACGGCGCCGCATTCGCTGGCTTGTTCGACCGTGAGCGCGGGCGCTTCCTTGTCGAGGACAGCGAACTCGCTGTCGCCCCCGCCGGGATCGCAGGTCCATCGGTCGGGGTCGCGTCGCGACACGTAGTGGTCCCAAGCGACGCGACGGCTTCACAGGCAGTGGAGACAATGCGGAGAGCTGGCCCTTTCAGCGACATCAGCGTGTCGGCGATGGTGGCCCCGAACGGGGCGGCGCCCGATCTGTCGCTCCTGCGATTCGCGACTGCCGCCGGACCTCGCCTGCGGCCGGACCGCCTGCTGCTGGCTCGGGACATTCCGTCACTGCCTCGCGTGCGGACCGTTCTCGTCTCGCGTCTTGACAGTCACGATCCCACGCAAGATGACGGCGGGACCCAGGCGGCACGCCTCTTTCTTCGCGCCGGCGCAGCCTTCGTGGTGTCTCCCGTCAGAGGTGGACGCTTCGACCTCGAGTACGAGCAGATCGCTCGAATCGTGGGCGAATCCCGCAGTGTACTGGCGGGCGTCACTCGATACCAGCGCGACGAGGTAAGACGGCACAGGGCGCTCGGAACCTGGAGCCTGATCGCCGTGCACGCGTCGGGCTGACCCACTCAAGTCTGGAGCTTCCGCGTTCAGTCTACCAACCAACGAGGTGCTGCAATGGATCGGCGTCAATTCCTCTCGCACGTGGCCTGCGGTTTCGCTGCGACCGGCGCAGGGCTCCAGGCCCAGCCCTCGTCCGGTTCGCCTCTCACAGTCAGGTTCGTCGGCATGATGGCGCTGGTTGGGCGGTCGGATGGGTCATATCTGATTGCAGCCCCCGGGCCCTTGGACGCGGGCGGACCGATCTTGCACCGGCCGTTCCTGATGGCGCGGAGGGGGTCAAGGATTGCCGTCGCGCTCGGACTGCGCCCGGCGGCCGACGTGGTGCCGGGGGCCTTCGACATGCGCTTGAGACACGCGTTTCCGGGGAGCTTCGTGTACCGCTGTCTGGAGAACACGCGGCTTGACATCACCGACCGGACTGGGCCGAGCGTGCAGACCACCGCCCAGCAGCCGGCGCAGCTCCATCGAATTGTGCCCGGAGCTCGCGTACGCGGGGACATCGAGCGGTGGGCGAGTAGCCTTGTGTCGGTGCGCGGCGGAGTCATGGTCGACGCCGCGGCGCACCCGGACGCGGGTAAGGTGTGGCGATTCGGCCGGCATCAGCAGCGTCTGACGGACGCCGTCGATGTAACGTTCGGCGCCGGTGCCGAAGTGCGGCTGACGTGGGGCGCCGAGGCGCGCACACACGTGTCCGAGTCGGGGGCCGAGGAGCTGTGGGTCGTGAGCGCAGCGGTCGCGGCGGCCGCCGTACCGCCCACCCACCTTGCGCACAGCGACGTGGCCTTCCGCTTTCTCGCGGAGCCAGTCACTCTGGTCGCCGAATGCCCTGACGCAGTGGGACGCGAAGTCCCCCCGACTGCGTTGCCGTGTAACGCCGGGACAAGCGCGTCCGCGAGCGGCGTCGCGGGCGGCGCCCTGTTCCCCCCGTACACGCAGCTTTGCTACCTCATCGAGATCCTTCTCCCGAGGGTGGAATGAGAAGCAGGCAAGCCAAGGGCGGAAACGAGTTCCGAAGAGCGATCCAGATGTGGGACGCCCCGTCCTAATCCCGAGTTAACTCTGTAGCGGGTAGTTTGTTCGACGGGTAGTAAATACCCATTCATTTATGGTTGCGGGTAGTTTCTACCCGGCCGTTCGCTTGTTGGCATGAGACGCAGCCGGCTGAGAGCCGGATCCTGATGCGAGCCTTGGCGCGACAGTACGACGTGTCGACCGCACTCCGTGAGCGACCTTGATGGAGGGCTATCTCCGCGCTTGAGAACCCCGCCTCCTTCATCTCGAAGACCTCTCGGTCCGTCCTGCTCAGGAGATTCAGCAACTCCGTCCGCAGGACTGCGCGCTCGACGTCGTCGGCCGTGTCTCGCGAAGAGACCGCAGTCGCCAACGAGATGTCGCCGCGCTGCCCAGCAGATGTCAGACCGGCAAGCTTCTGCGATCTTCGACGAGAACGCGACACCGCGACGCTGCGGACGACAACCCACGTGAAGCCGTGGAGATTCGCCAGTGCTCCTCGTTGCTCCTCGTGCCGCACGATGCGACGCCCAGCCTCCTCGAGGACCTCCGCCAGGACCACTTCCTCCCGCAGCAGCGGAAACTGTCGCCGCAATCTCCCATACAGACCGAGGAGGGACTGCTCGATGCGCGGCGCGAACGGGCGTCCGCGGGCGTCCACCAGCATCAACCGTGCTACGACTGCCATAACACCTCCGACGAACATGTCGGTGCCCACGTGCACGGCGCATGCCGACACTGAGAGCGTGCCGCCGGCGGCGGTGTGTGAGGTGAAGGCCTGTAAGTTTTCAGGTCCAGCGGGCGTTCAGCTTTCTACGGAACGCCTGACGCACTGCGGTGCGTCGCTGCCTGAAGTCGGTGGACCAAGTTGGTAGGTAGCGTGCCGGCCGGCGCGCGACCACGACTTGACTTCGATGCTCGCAGCACGCAACGGACTTGTCAAGGTCTCGAGTTGCCGGCACGAGGCTACGCACCCCCACGACCAGCCTCGCACGCGAAGTACGCAGAATCTGCGACGACCGATCGCTGATTCCGGTAGAGGGAGGAGTCATGTCTTACGCCCATCGTTCGTCACGCACACTCCTGGCGACCGTCGTGCGTACCGCGTTGTTCGTGTTCGTGGCTCAAGCCACCGGGCACGCCCAGTCGCCGTGGGAGCGCGCCGCCAGCAACCTGGAGCTGACCTTCACGGGACCACTGGCCCGGTCCCTGGCGCTCGTGGCCATCGTCATCGGTGGCCTGATGTTCATGTTCGGCGAAGGCGGGGCCAAGCGTCAGATCAGCGGCATCGTCTTCGGCGGTGGCCTGGCCCTGTTCGCGGCCCAGTTCCTGACGTGGCTCTTCTGATATGGACGCACGTGTCAAGTCCGCATCGTCGTGCGATGCGGCGATGGTTGTCGTTCTTCTCTCGTGCTCGCCTGGTTACTCCTGATTGTTGGGCGTGAGGACGGCAGTCGACGTGACGAAACGCGACGATTGATCACTCTGATATGCGCGGGTTGGATACCGCATGGTCATGATCCGTCGGGAGCTGCCTCGGACTGAGAGCGCGGGTCGAGGACGACGATCGCCTCGCCGCACAAAACAAATGAGGATTCTCCTCTTCGCCGCCACGTCGACTGCCGTCGTCACGCCGCCGTCGATTCTACGCCGTCGCGGCGATGGGCACTTGCTGCTCGACCGTCCGGGCAATGTCCCAGATGAAGCCGAGGAGCTCGCGGCCGACCGCCGTCATCACTTGGTTGTTGTTCTTCCCTTTAGCCACCAAGGTTCGATACCGCTCATGCAAGCGCTTCTGGGCACGCCACGCGATCTCGGTGACCGCGGGATCGAGGCCGACTTGGCGCGCCCGCAAGGGCTCGCGGACGGCGGGGCCGAAGCGATAGGCCCAGGCGGCTTCAATCACGACGCGGCGCAGGTGCGCGTTGCCGGTCTTGGTAATGGCGCCCAGGCGTCGCCGCGCGCCGGTCGAGTATTCGCTGGGGACCAGGCCGGAGTACCCCATCAGTTGCCGCGGATTCTCGAAGCGCGAGAGCTGGCCGACCTCCGCCACGATGGTGGCCGCCGACACCGCGGCGACGCCGCGCAGCGCTTGCAGGGCCTGGATCACCGCACGCATCTGCGGCGGGGCCGTCCGGACGGCCTCGAGGATCGCCTGATTCAGGTGCGCGATGCGAGTCGCGACCCGCTCGACCTCGTGCAGGTAGTCGGCCAGCACGATTTGTTGCGCCGTGGATTCGAACCGGACAGCGCGAATCCAGTCCATGTGCCCGGCGGTCCACGCCATCTTCAGGTGCGCCGGCCGGCGACGGCCGTGGCGCAGCAAGAATTTGCCCAAGCGATGGCGGGCCCGGAGTTGGTCTTTCTTCGCCGCTTCGCGGGCGCGCACGAGATCCCGCAGCGCTTCGTGCTCGGCATCCGGCACCCACACCGGCGTCAGATCGCCCGCGCGGTAGCCCCGCGCCAGCTTCTCGGCATCGCGGCGATCGGTCTTGACCCGATCGCCGGCCCTCGTCGGCACGAGGGACGGCGCCACCACGTCGCAGTGCACACCGAGCCCGACCAGTTGCCAGTACAGCACGTAGCCGGTCGGACCGGCTTCGTAGCAGACGCGCAGGTGGTGCAGGGGGCCCAGTTTGCGGACCAGCCGGCGTACCGGCTCCGGGCGATTCGGAATCGTGCCGAGCGCGCGAACCTCGCCCGTCGTCTCCGCCACCGCGACGGTAATGGTTTCGGCGTGGACATCAAGACCGACAAATCGTACGTTAGCCATGGACCGACTCTCCTTTCGCGTGCGGCTCTGCGCCGTGTGCTCAACGCGCGCAGCGTAATCCGCGCCCCGCGAAACGGAGGTCGGTCTTTTTCTTGTTCAAAATCGGGCGCACATGGTCGTTCGGCTCAGTGCGTCCATAGTGACTGACGGTGCCGCCATGCCGACCACGCAGCCACCGACGTTTCGTCCTGTCTACAAGGCGCTTCACCGCCGGTTGACGGTGTGGGGCGTCGAGCGGCGCCTGTTCTTCCTCGCGCTGCTGATGGGTGCCGCCACGTTCAACCTCTTCTATTCCTTCCTCGCTGGCCTGCTGATGTTCGGCGGACTGTATGGCTTCGCCGCCTGGGCCACGGCGCGTGACCCCGACATGCTGCAGATCCTCCTGTCGTCTTCGCGCCTGCACCGTCGGTTCGACCCGGCCAAGCACGAGCGCCAGGATGTCGAGGTGACGCCATGATGCGGCTGGCGCGCATCCTCCGCGACTACTCGGAAGCGGGTGCCTTGAACGCGCAGATCGCGCTCTGGGGGTTCGTCGACGATCACACGTTCCTCACCAAAGCCGGCCATGTCGGCCTGGTCTATCGCCTCCGCGGGAAGGACGCCGCTGGTCTCACACACGACCACCGCCGGGTGCTGGTGCACCAGATGGAGGCGGCACTCCGACTGCTGGACGACAGTTGTCGCCTGTACCAGTACGTGGTGAAGACCGAGGCGCCGGCGTTCGTCGCGCCGGCGTGCGGACGTCCCGTGGCGCAGGAGGCACTGACACGTCGCGCGGACTTCCTGAACGCTCGCCGCGCGGGACTCTTCACCGTCGATCACTATCTGGTCCTGATCCACGAACCCGCGACGACACCGTCCACGGGCGGGGCAGGGCGCGCCCTCCGGGCACCACGCGAGGTACTGCGAAACTGGCTGTCACACGCCCGTCGGTGCCAGCTCGTGGAAGCCGAACTCGACCGTGCTATCGAGACGCTCCACCACAAGGCCAAGGGCGTCGAGACCCAGCTGTCGGACCTTGGTGTCGAACGCCTCGCCAAGCACGATGCGTTTCTGTTCTTTCGTCGGCTGCTGAACTACGACCCAGCCCGGGCCGCCGCAGCGGCGCTGACCTACGACACGCATCTCGACTACTTCGTCGCGGACGCCCCAATCGAGTGCCACCGCGACCACCTGTGCGTTGGTCGTCACGCCGTCAAGGTTCTGACGATGAAGGAACCTCCCGCGCAGACGTTCGCGCACATCATGTCGGACCTGGTGGCCGTCCCCGGCTCTCTTATCGCCTGCCTGGAGTGGCAGCGCCTGCCAGCCGACCGCGTGCGCCGCGACATCCAGTCCCGTCGTCGTCACTTCTTCAACAAGCGCGTCTCGCTCATCAACTACGTGTCATCCGAGACACGGCCGGAAGAGATGCTGGTGGACGACTCGGCCAGCGCCATGGTGCGGCAGCTGGGAGACGCCCTCACCGAGACCGAGGTCAACGGCCACTTCTTCGGTCTGGCGTCGCTGTCAATCGTGCTGATCGGTACCGAGGGGCGAAATCTCGACGCCGCGGCAGCCGACGCCATGAAGGTGTTGGCGGCCCACGATGGCGCGGCGTTCGAGGAGACCTACAACCTGCTCAACGCCTGGCTGGCCGTCATCCCGGGCAACGGCGCCTGCAATCTCCGGCGCCTGGCGTTGCTCGAGACCAACGTCGCGGACCTGAGCTTTCTGTTCACGCACGATCGAGGGGAGCCAACCAGCCGCCATCTCCAGAGGCCGGCGCTGCTGGCCTTCGAGACGCCGTCGGACACCCCGTACTGGTTCAACCTGCATGTGGACGATGTGGGCCACACGCTGGTGCTCGGGGCGACGGGGAGCGGTAAGAGCTTTCTCCTGAACGTGCTGGTGACCCACCTTCAGCAGTACGACCCCGTGACGGTGGTGCTCGACCTCGGGCACAGCTACCGCAAGCTGGCCGGTCTGCTGGATGGAGGCTACCTGGAACTCGGCCTCGGGCAGCAGGGGGTCACGATCAACCCCTTCGACCTGGCGTCGCCGACGCCGGAGGAGGTGCACTTCCTGCACGCCTTCACACGGGTGCTGCTGGAGGGCGACGAGGGCTACCGTCTCAGTGACGCTGAGGATCGCGAGACCTACGAAGCCGTCGAGAATCTGTTCGTGCTCGAACGGGCCCAGCGGCGTCTGTTCACACTTGCCAACATGCTGCCACGAGCGCTGGGTGCACGGCTGCAGAAGTGGGTGGAGGGGGGCCGCTATGGCTCGCTTTTCGATAACCCCAGCGACACCCTGCCGCTCGACCGCCTGCAGGTCTTCGACTTCGAGTCGATGCGCGAGTACCCGTCGCTCCTGGAGCCTCTGCTGTTCTACGTGCTGTATCGAGTCAACCGGCGGGTTCACGACCCGGCGGAGGCCGGTGCGCTGAAGGTGTGCGTGATGGACGAGGCCTGGCGCCTGATCCAGCACCCTTCGCTCAGGGCCTACGTGCAGGAAGCGCTCAAGACCTGGCGCAAGCGGAACGCCGCGATGCTGCTCGCCACGCAGACCATCGACGACTTCGCGTCGGCCGACCTCCTTCGCACCGTTGTTGAGAGCTGTCCCACCCGGCTGCTGTTGGCGAGTCCTTCGCTGGATCGACGCCAGTATGCCGAGCTGTTTCACATGAACGACATGGAGTTGGAGCTGCTGGCCGGCCTGACGCCTCGCCAGCAGATTCTCTTGAAGCGGTCACACCTGACGAAGGTCCTGACACTCCGCGTGGATCCCAAGAGCTACTGGATCTACACGAACACACCTGTCGACAACGAGCGCGTCGCCGCGGTGTTGCGCGAGCACGGGCTTGCCGCCGGCATCGACCGACTGGCCGCATCTGCCTGAAGGAGAGGTGATCAGATGGTTATTCGCTCATCGTGGCTGACATCTGCGCTCGTCGCGGGTCTGATGGCGGCGTCGGCACCGGTAGTGGCGCAGGTGCCGGGGATTCGGGAAGTCACGGCATCGGACCGGAGCGTGATTCCGCTGAATACGCGCCTCCGCTACACGACCATGATCGTGCTGCCGGATGGCGAGGAGATCCTGGACGTGATCTGTGGCGACCGGGACTTCTGGGTCATCAGCGCCGTCCAGAACGTCGCGCACGTGAAGCCGGCAAAAGCGAGTGCTGAGACGAACCTCAATCTGGTCACCGCCCGAGGAACCATCTATTCGTTCCTGCTCAGCGAGAAGAGTGCGGCGCCAGCGGCTCAGTCGGACCCCGACCTGAAGGTCTACGTCACGGCCGATCCCGCCACGCCCGTAGGCCGACAGAAGTACTTCAGCGCGGCGGAGGTCGAGCGACTGCAGGCGGAGCTGACCGAAGCGCGGGAGGCGTCCACCCAAGCTGAGCTTCGGGCTAGAGAACTCGTCGCGGCGGCGAAGCAGGAAATGCCAACGCTGATGCAGTTTCCCTACGCGCCGGTGAAGTACGAGCGGCCGTTCCTGGTCCGGGCCATGTGGCACGACGGCCAGTTCACCTACCTCCAGTCGGACGCCAGCGAACTGCCGGCGCTGTACGAACTGAAGGACGGCAAGCCGTCAGTCGTGAACTTCCAGGTGCAGCGCGGCACCTACGTCGTGCCGAAGGTGCTGGAGCGCGGCTATCTGACTGTTGGCAACGCCAAGCTGGCGTTGGAGCTTCGGGAGCGGTAGCCATGGCGGAGCAGGTCGAAACCCCAGGCACGGCACCCGTCGTCGATCGACGGCCGGTCCCTCGCGGTGTTCTGCCGAAGGGCGTCCAGACATGGCTGATGGTCGTGCTGGCCCTGGGCATGCTGGGCATCATCTTCCTCACGGGCGAGCCCAACGGGCCGGCCACCGCCCGCCCCACGACCTCGCCCTCGTCCACGCCGACGACCGATCGGGTGCGCGACTATCAGGAACGGCTTCGCCTGTTGGACGACCAGGCCGCGCGGGACCTCCGTCAGGCCGCACTCGATGCGCAGGCGGCACCGATGCTCAGGGAGCCGGATGTGAGCGGACCGGCGCCGGTAGACCCGCTGGTCGCCGAGCGTCAGCGTCGCGACTACGAGAGTCTGTTCGCCAGCAACGTGGTCCTGAGCCGGCGGCCTGATGGTCAGCAGCCAGACGGCCAGCAGCGCATGGCCGCCGCACAGGTCGCTTCGAGGTTCTCACCTGGCGAGCCATCGATCGACGAGATCGCCGATGCCGTGGTGCGAGCCACCGCTCGGACGGCTGGGGCTGTGGCACCGCCGACGAACAGCGTGGAGACGCGGCCTGTGGGCGCAGCGCCCCGCACGGATGTGCCGAGCGGAGACAGCGCGGGCCCTCAGCCTACGCCGCGCATCAGCGCCGTTGGGCCGCTACATCGCGTGCTCGAAGGCACCGTTGTCGACGCCGTGCTGACCAATCGTCTCGATGGGGCCGCTGCCGCGCCGGTGAACTGCCTCGTCACGAACCCGGTGTACTCCCACAGTGGCCAGCACGTCCTGATTCCCGCCGGCGCCCGTGTGCTCGGCGAGACGCGCCCGGTGCAGGCCCTGGGCCAGACACGGCTAGCGGTTGTCTTCCATCGGCTGCTCATGCCAGACGGAAGCACGGTTCCGCTCGACCAGTTCCGAGGGCTCAACCAGATTGGCGAGTCGGGCCTTCGGGACCGCGTGAACCACCACTTCCTGTCCACGTTCGGAGCGGCTGGCGCTGTGGGCCTGATCAGTGGGCTGTCCCAACTGCTCGGCAACGCCGCATTCGGTCTGGGCGACGGCAATCGAACGGTGGTCATCGCGGGCGGCGCGGCAGAGGCGACAGCGCAGGCCAGCGCCCAGGTCATGAACCGCTTCCTCAACCGGTTGCCCACCATCACGATTCGCGAAGGCCACCGGGTGAAGGTCTACATCACCAGCGACCTCGATTTGGTCGAGTGGAACCCTGGGTTGTCGGCAGGACGTTAAGAACGGAGGGAAGCAATGGTCAGGCGTCTTCTCATCGCCGGAGTGCTCGTGGCCGTCGCGGTCACCCCAGCGCGTGCGCAATGGACCGTGTTCGATCCGGCCAACTTCGCGGAGACCGCGATCATCGCGCAGCGCACGCAGCGCCAGTTGGAAGAACTACAGGCGCAGTACCGCACCATCCTGCGGATGGGGCAGGGGCTGGGCAGCCTGGAGCCCTATCGGATTCCCTCGATCGGCGTCACCCGTCACGACGCCCTCCGCTGGCTGTACGGGCGCGCCTGGCTGCAGGGGCTCAACAGTGGTGATCCGACCGGGGCTGCGTACTGGGCCACCACGCTGCCTTTGCAGCGGCCGTCCGCCCTGCCGGTCCGCCTGACTGCCGCCGCCCGCCGCGTCCTCGAACGGCAGTACGCCAGTATCGAGCTGACGGACTCGGTCGCCATGATGGGTGGCCATCAGGTGGGGGCGCTTCGGGGCTACCACGGCCAGCTGCAGCGCGCCGTGGAAGACCTGGAGAGCGACGTCACGAACGGGCTGGAGCGGTACCACGAGATGACGGCGATTCTGGACAAGGTTGCCGCCGCCGAACTGCTGGGCCGACGACAGGACATGGCGGCCAACCAGTTGATGTCGCACGCCCTGGAACAGCTGCTGGCACGGAGCAAACGCCTGCGAGACACCGAGGCGGCGTCGATGAACATGCAGCTCGCAACCTGGCGCGATGGCCGTGCCGCCAACGACGCCCTTGTCCGCGGCACCGGCGACGCCCTCCGGACCTGGCGCCAGCCGTAGGAGGGTGTCATGCGCAGAAGCCTGCTGGTACTCGGAGTCGTCCTGGGGATGGCAACGCCCATCCACGCGCAGTGGGTGGTCTACGATCCGGCGGTCACCTATCGGAACAGCGTGACGGCCGTGCTGAAGGAGGTGCTGGTCCGCCTGCAGCAGCAGCAACACAGCGAGCTGCGCCGGATGGCCCATCGGCTCAGCATGTTCACGACGATGGCCAAGTTTCGCGTTGCGGATCCCCCGCTATGGCGGATTCACGACTTCGAAAGCCCAACGTTCCTGTACGCCCGCGACTACCACGCGGCCCTGAACTACGGAGACAGCGCCGGTCGGGCGTTCCTGGCGATCAGCCATCCCCTCCTCGACCCGACCACCGGTATCGGCCGTCTCCCAGCGGGTGCTCGCCGGGCACTGTCGAGCCAGCTGGCGACCCTCGAACTGACTGATGCCGCCGCCATCGCGGCCACACACGATACCGGCCGGCTGCGGTACAACGGGCGCAGGGAACTGGCCGCCATCAACGGGCTCGAGCGGGACGTCACCAACGACTCCCTGGAGCAGAGCACGACCGCCCTGCTCGACAAGATCAGCGGCGCTGGCCTCATCGGGGCACGGCAGCGGCAGGCCCGGATTCAGCTGCTGGATGGCGTGGTCGAGCAGTTGCTGGTCGAGAACAAGCGCGCACGGGACACCGAGGCCGCAGCCATGAACATGCAGCTCACGGCGTGGCGAGATCGCGCGGCCGTGAACGAAGCGTTCGTTGCGGGCGCCGGCGACGCCCTTCGAACCTGGCGCCAGCCGTAGGAAAGACAGGAGCAGGTCATGCCGACGTCGCTCAATCTGATTCCGACGATCCAGCAGGCGATCATGAGTCTGTTGCTGACATATGAACCGGTGTTCATCCAGTTCGGCTACCGGCTGTTTGTCGCCTTCGCGACCATCCTGATCGCATGGCACGGCATCCGGATGATGTTCAGCCACGACGGGCTGAGCGACCAGATGTTCGACTTCGCCAAGCTGCTCCTGTTCATCTCGTTCGGCTACG
>Ga0268299_1000980_pt1 | contig 64178 bp, 54 predicted proteins | sample NOBtaG_FD_193484 | JGI IMG/M metagenome (GOLD analysis project Ga0268299, IMG submission 193484) | Activated sludge microbial communities from bioreactor in Nijmegen, Gelderland, Netherland - NOB reactor | ecosystem: Engineered > Bioreactor > Aerobic > Activated sludge | place: Netherlands...
GGTCCAGTCCCCGAAACTCGTCCGCGATATCCAGGCCCTCATTCATGCCGACGCTTAGATCATCGGCCGCGGCTGGGCGCACCTCTGATGTGTAGGATCCTGAGCTCCCGACTCCCGACTCCCAGCTAGCCCTGCACCCTGTTCCGGCCGGCCTTCTTCGCCTTGTACAGGTTCGCGTCGGCGGCCTTGATGAACTGCAGGGGCTCGGTCATGTCGCCCGTCATGTCGGCGACCCCGAGCGAGATCGTGACGGGGATGTCTTTGCCCTCGAAGGTGAAGTGGTGGTCTTCGCAGAGCTTGCGGATCTTCTCGGAGAAGCGCCGCGCGTTCTCGGGCCCCGCCTCGGGCATCACGACCGCGAACTCCTCGCCGCCGTAGCGCGCGAAGCACTCTTCCTTGCGGATGCGCTGGCGGATGAGCCCGGCGAGCTCGCGCAGCACGTAGTCGCCCGCGAGGTGGCCGTTCGTGTCGTTGATCTTCTTGAAGTGATCGATGTCGAACATCACGAGCGACAGCGCCCGGTTGTAGCGGTGGCAGCGGCCCATCTCGCGCTCGATGAACTCGAGGAAGTAGCGCTTGTTGTTCACCTGCGTGAGGCCGTCGACGATCGTCAGCTGGTAGATCTCTTCGTGGTACAGCGTCTCGATGTTCCCGCCCTGCAGGAACTTGAAGATGCTCCCGCCGACCTTCACGAAGTCGCCCGAGCGCAGGGGCTGCTCCTGCAGCACCTCTTCGTCGTTCAGGTAGGTGCCGTTCGTCGAGCCGAGATCGGACACGAAGTGCTTGCCGCTGCGCGTGCTGATCTTCGCGTGACGGCGCGACACGTTGTCGAGATCGACCACGATGTTGTTCTTCACGTCGCGCCCGATCGTGAACTCCTCTTCGTCGAGCACGTACTTCTTCCCGAGCTCGGGCCCGTGAATCTCGACCAGGCAGCTCTCCGTGTTGACGGGAACGCGGTCTTGCAGCTTCGAGATCTTGGTGACCCGAGTTTCCTGGCCGCCCATGCACCCCGATTCGTAGCACACCCGTGCTACGGTGCCTCCACTCTCATGCGATCACTTGTGTGGGTCATCGCGCTGTTTGTCGTGGGATGTGCGCACAAGAAGGCTGCCGCGCCCGCCGCGAGCAACCTCGACCTGGCCGGCAAGCACGTCTCGTATCGCGACTGGCGCGGGCAAGACGCCTGCGCGGCCGATGCGATGGTGCACTGGTCGGACTTCGAGGCGTGGAAGGCGCTGCTCACCGAGTTCAACGCGCAGACGGGCGGCGCCGCCGACGACCCGTGGACGGCCGAGCAGGTCGCCACGCTCGAGAGCGCCACGCAGACGCTGGGGCCCGCGCTCGACGCCCTCGACTCGCAGGTGAGCGGCGTCGGCAAGTGCACCAACTTCCCGAAGTCGAGCGGCGTGGCCGACGGCGCGAAAGAGGCCGACGAGCTCGCGCAGACGGCGCGCAAGCGGCTCGCCGACGCCGCCACGAAGCTGCCCCGGCTCAAAGACAACCTCGAGCTCAACACGTGGAAGGCGGCGCAGGGCGACGCGATGAAGACCGGCAAGGAGTCGTGGTGCGGCGCGAAGCCCAGCGCCGACGTCTACTACGGCGCGATCGACGAGACCGGCAAGACCGAGTGGCTGTTCTGCGACGAGGTCAAGGTGACGGCGGTCGAGGGCGCGAAGCCCGAGGTGCACGTCGAGCCCGGCAAGAAGAAGCCGCACAACACGAAGCAGTACATCGACGCGGCGCTCAAGTACCCGGCCAGCGAGCTGCAGAAGGCGCCCAAGCCCGGCGAGAAGGCCGCGTCCGGAGAGAGCGCGCCCGCCGACTCCGAGAAGAAGCCCGAAGGCTGACCTGCCTTCCGAGCGATGACCACGGAAGTCGTCGTCGTCTTCATCGTCGTCTACTTCGGCATGTTCCTCGGGGAGCTGCCGAAGCTGCAGCTCGACCGCACCGGCATCGCCCTGCTCGGAGCGCTCGTGCTGATCGGCACCGGCGCCGTCTCGCTCGAGGCGGCGCAGAGGTCGCTCGACGTCACCACCCTCGCGCTGCTGTTCGGGCTGATGGTGCTCTCGGCGCAGCTGCGGCTCGGCGGCTTCTACACCGCGGTGACGGTGAAGCTCGCCCAGCTCGACGCGACGCCTCCGAAGTTCCTCCTCCTGCTGGTGGTGGCGATCGGCGGGCTCTCGGCGGTGTTCACGAACGACGTCGTGTGCCTCGCGGTGACCCCGGTCATCATCTCGGCGTGCGTGCGGCGCGGGCTCGACCCGCGGCCCTTCGCGATCGGCGCCGCGTGCGCGTCGAACATCGGCTCGGCCGCGACGCTGATCGGCAACCCGCAGAACATGCTCATCGGCCAGGCGCTGAAGCTGTCGTTTCCCCGCTACCTCGCGCAGGCCGCGGTGCCCTCGGTGCTCGGGTTGCTCGCGTGCTGGGGCCTCATCGTGGTGCTGACGCGCGGCCGGTGGGAGCGGCCGGTCGAGCCGGTGGCGCTGGGCGCCGAGCCCCCGGCGAGCACGGCGGCGATCGCGACCGCGGCGCTGTCGGCTCCGCGGCCGTTCAACGTGTGGCAGACCGCGAAGGGGCTGTCGATCGCGACGCTGCTGATGGTGGCGTTCTGTGTCTCGCCGTGGCCGCGCGAGGTGCTGGCGCTCGGGGCCGCGAGCCTGATGCTGATGAGCCGGCGGCTGCACTCGCGCGACATGCTCGGGCTGGTCGACTGGTCGCTGCTCGTGCTGTTCGCGGGGCTGTTCATCGTGAACGGCGCGCTTCAGCACACGGGGCTGACCGAGAGGGCGATCGAGCACGTGCCGGGGCTGCACGAGCCGGTGCTGCTGTTCGGGGCGAGCGTGGTGTTGAGCAACGTGGTGTCGAACGTGCCGGCGGTGATGCTGCTCTTGCCGGCGGCGACGCACGAGCTCGCGGGGCCTGCGCTGGCGCTGTCGAGCACGCTGGCGGGCAACCTCATCATCGTGGGCTCGGTGGCGAACATCATCGTGGTCGAGCAGGCGAAGGCGAACGGCGTGACCATCGACTGGAAGGTGCACGCGCGGCTCGGAGTGCCGGTGACCATCGCGACGCTCGCCATCGCGGCCGCGTGGCTCGAGCTCACGGCTTAGGCGCCGGCCGTGCCACACTGTCGGCGTGAGCGACGCCGTGGGGGCCGTCTGTGTCGATCATCCCGACCGCGCCGCGGCCCGCGCGTGCCCGCGCTGCGGCGGCTTCCTCTGCGAAGAGTGCGGCTTCGGGGGTCAGCGCTGCCGCGCGTGCACCGAGCGCGCTCCGGCCCCGGTCGCGGCGCCCGGCATCGGCGGCTGGCTCGTGCTGCCGATGCTCGCGCTGTTCGCGATTCCCCTGCGCTTCGTCGCGACGCTCATCCAGGTGATGGTCACGCTGAGCAAGCTCGAGGTGCCGGTGGCCGAGGCCTTCGGCTACGACCCGGGGTGGTTCGTCATCACCGGGGTCTCGCTCGCCGCCGAGGGCGGCCTCGGCATCTTCGCGATCGCCAACATGTTCCCGTTCTTCGGCCGCAGGAAGACGGCCATCGTGCGCATGCAGCTCCTGTTCGGCGCGGTGCTGCTGATGAACGTCGTCAACACGATCGTCTCGGCGGTCGACGGCACGCTCGCGGAGCTCAAGGGCAACCCGGCCGCGATGTGGTGGCCGATGGTGCTGCCGATCATCTGGGTGCAGTACTTCCGGAAGTCGGAGCGGGTGAAGGCGACGTTCGTGCGCGACTAGACCGCCGCCGCGACGTGCTGCGCGCCCCAGCGCGCGAGCCCGAAGATGGTGAGCTGCGGGTTCACGCCGAGCGACGTCGGGAACACGGAGCCGTCGACGACGAAGAGGTTGTCGAGCGAGTGGAAGCGGAAGTGCGGGTCGACGACCGACTTCGCCGGGTCCTTCCCCATCGCGCAGCCGCCCATCAGGTGCGCCGAGACCACGCGGAGCTTCAGCTTCTCGTACGGCGCGGCCTCGAGCTTCGCGAGGTCCTTCTCGCTCTCGAGGATGATCGGCTCGCTGTGCAGCGACACCACCTTCTTCGCGCCGGCGGCGAGCTGGATGCGCGCCATCTCGACGTACGCGGCGCGGAAGGCCTCCCAGTTCTCGGGCACGAACGCGTAGTTGATGCTGTGCCGCGAGTAGCCCGAGTCGCGCAGCCGCACCGTGGCGCCCTGCTCGTTCGGCAACAGGCCGTCGACGGTGATGCCGATCATCGCGCTCACGTGCGGCAGCTGCTCGAGCAGCGCGTGCAGGCTCGCTCCGCGGCCGGTCGCCACCGTCGCCGCCAGCATCGGGTGCACCGGCGGCACCTCGAGGAAGAAGCCGATCTTGCCCGGCCCGCGCTCGATGAAGTGGTGCGAGTACACCGACTGCGGAGCGCCCTGAAACGCGTTCACCGGCTCGTCGAACAGCGCCATCATGACGACGACCGGGTGCAGCCACGTTCGCCGGCCGACGCGGCCCTCGGCGTCGAGCCCCGAGCGCAAGAGCAGTGCGGGCGAGTTCACCGCGCCGCCGCAGACCGCCGTCACCTTCGACGTCACCGTGAAGGTCCGGCCGCTCTTCTTCTCGGTCTTCGGGTCGATGACGTCGGCGACGATGCGCGAGACCTTGCGGCCTTGCGTCTCGAGCCGGCGCACCGAGACGTTGGCGTAGAGGTCGAGGCCCTTCTCGACCGCGTCGGGCAGCACCGTGACGAGCATCGACTGCTTCGCGTCGATGGGGCAGCCCAGGCCGCAGTAGCCGAGGTTCGCGCAGCCGTGCACGTTGCGGCGGATGAGGCCGCGCTCGTAGCCGAGCTTGCCCAGGCCGTCCCAGAGGATGCGGTTGTTGCGGTTGACGAGGCCCAAAGGCCACTCGGCGATGTGGAGCCGCTTCTCGGCGGCGGCCCAGTGGGGATCCAGCGCCTCGGGCGTGAGCGCCTCGCAGCCGTGCTGCTCGCGCCAGATCTGCAAGATGCGGTCGGGCGTGCGGAAGGAGCTGCACCAGTTCACCGTGGTGGAGCCACCGACGCTGCGGCCCTGCAGCATGGTGATGGAGAGATCGTCGGTCGTGCGGTTGCCGAGCTCCTGGTAGAGCTTCGGGTACATGTTCGCCTCGGTGAGGTCGAACTCGGCCCGCGTGTGGTAGCCGCCCTCTTCGAGCATGACGACGTCGAGGCCCGAAGCGCACAGCTCGTGCGCGAGCCAGGCGCCGCCGCTGCCGGAGCCGATGATGCAGACGTCGCACGAGCGCGAGGTGTCTCTATCGAGCAGGGCGTCGCCGGTGGTGATTCGGCCGGCGCCCTTCATGTGGGCTCCACCCAGACGCCGGGGCCGGGCGGGCGCGGCTCGCCCCCGCCCTTCCACACCGGAGCGTTCGGGTCGTGAAACGCCTTCGGCGGCCCGCCGTAGCCGACCAGCGGCCACGTCTGCGGGTTGCCGTAGTAGACGGCGGTGACGAGCGAGCGCAGCGCGGCGTAGCCGGTGCGCCGCAGCACGAGGCGGCTCGTCATCCACTCGTCGAGCACCGCGTCCTGCTCGGCGGGATCGAGCTTCGTGAACGGGGTGACGCGGCCCCCGAGCAGGAAGCCCGCGAGCGCGTTCTCGAACAGCTGGAGCAGCTGGCGCATCTCGACCTGGGTGGTCTCGTCGGTGCGGTCGAGCACGCGGTCGCACTCGGCGGCGACGTTCAGGTCGTCCGGCGTCGGGGCGCCGGGCTTCGGCACGACGATGCGGCGGGCGACGGCGGCGAGCACCGCGTACTCGCGCAGGCCGAGCACCTTCAGGCCCGCGGCCGGGAGCGTTACCCTGGCGCCACGCCGGAGCGCGAGGCCGCCGGCACCGCCCAGTGCCAGCACGGCAGCCCCAAAAACTCCGCGCTTGATGATCGAGCGTCGCGTCTGCATGCGGGTTAAACCGTAGACCTGATCTAGGCTTCCTTAAAGCGCCCATGTCCCGTTCACTCGCGATGATTCTCGCAGGTGGAGCTGGCACCCGCCTCGAGCCGTTGACCAGAGAGCGAGCCAAGCCCGCCGTGCCCTTTGGCGGCCGCTACCGCATCATCGACTTCTGCCTCAGCAACTTCGTCAACAGCGGCGTCTACAAGATGAAGGTGCTGACGCAGTACAAGTCGGACTCGCTGAACAACCACCTGAGCCGCGCCTGGCGAATGACGGCGTTTCTCGGGCACTACTGCGAGTCGGTGCCGGCGCAGATGCGCACGGGAACCGACTGGTACCGCGGCAGCGCCGACGCCATCTGGCAGAACCTGAACCTCATCACCGACGAGGCGCCGGAGCGCGTGTTCGTGTTCGGCGCCGATCACGTCTACCAGATGGACGTTCGCCAGATGGAGGCCTTTCACCTCGAGATGAAGGCGGCCTGCACGGTGGCGGCGATTCCGGTGCCGATCGAAGAGGGCGACCAGTTCGGCATCATCGCGGTCGACGACAACTGGCGGGTGACGAGCTTCCTCGAGAAGCCGAAGAACCCGCCGCACATGCCCGGCAACCCGAAGATGTGCCTGGCGTCGATGGGCAACTACCTGTTCGAGACCGACACGCTGGTCACCGAGGTGACGAGCGACGCGAAGAACGAGGCGTCGTCGCACGACTTCGGCAAGTCGATTCTGGCGCACCTGTGGCAGCGCGCGCCGGTGTACGCGTACGACTTCGCGCGCAACGTGGTGCCGGGCCAGGGCCAGCGCGAGCGCGGCTACTGGCGCGACGTGGGGACGCTCGACGCCTACTACCAGTGCAACATGGACCTGGTGGGCGTGGAGCCGATCTTCAACTTCTACAACCAGCAGTGGCCGATCTTCACCGGCAACCCGAACCTGCCGCCGGCGAAGTTCGTGTTCGCGGACTACGAGCACAACCGGGTCGGCCACGCGACGGACTCGCTGGTGTGCGAGGGGTGCATCATCTCGGGCGGTCACGTGAACCGGTCGGTGCTGTCGCCGCGGGTGCGCGTGAACTCGTACGCGCAGGTGAGCGAGTCGGTGCTGCTCGAGAACGTCGAGGTCGGCCGCCACGCGATCGTGCGGCGGGCGATCGTCGACAAGAACGTGGTGATCCCGCCGGGCACGAAGATCGGCATGGACCCCGAGGCCGACCGGAAGCGCTTCCAGGTCACCGAGAGCGGCATCGTCGTCATCCCGAAGGGCTCGAGGGTCGAGTAGCGCGCTGCCCTGAACCCGTGGTCTAACCCGGCCACTCGTTCGGCGAGGTGTCTCATGTGTCTGCGCTCCCTGGTGCTGTTCCTTTTCGTCGCGGCGTGCAGCTCGCCGCCTTCGGGCAACGGCAACACCGGAGGCTCGGGCGCCGGCACCGCGGGCAGCGGCTCCGGAGGCTCCTCCGGCACGGGCGGAGGCACGTCGGGCACCGCGGGCGGCGCGGCGGTCGCGGGCGACTACCCGTGCGACGTCGGGGCGATCGTCCAGTCGTCGTGCCTCGAGTGCCACCAGAACCCGCCGCTGTTCGGGGCGCCGATGCCGCTGGTGACGTGGGCGGACACGCAGGCCGACAGCGCGCAGTTCCCGGGGCAGAAGGTTCACGAGCGCATGGCGGCGCGGGTGAGCGCGACGGTGCGGCCGATGCCGCAGGCTCCGCGAACGCTCACGGCGCAGCAGATCGCGGCGATCACGGCGTGGTCTTCGGCCGGGGCGCCGAAGAACGCGATGGGCTCGTGCGGAGCGGGCGGCGGCAGCGGAGGCAGCGGCGGGTCGAGCGGCACGGCCGGAGGCGCCGAGGCACCGGGCTGCCCGGCGGGCTCGACGAAGCTCGACATCGTGGCCCCGCAGTTCGACATTCCGCAGGCGAGCGACTTCTACCAGTGCTTCGCGCAGACGGTCTCGCTGCCGGCGAAGCGCCACGCCATCAAGATCGACAAGGTGATCGACGACGCGCGCGTGCTGCACCACGTGGTGGTGTTCCGCGACCTCGGCAAGAACGCTCCGGCGTCGATCGCCGACTGCGGCATCCAGGCCGACTGGCAGGCGCTGTACGCGTGGGGCCCGGGCGCCGGGCCCATGATCCCGCCGCCGAACGTCGGCGTTCCGATCAACGACGGCGACCAGCTCGTGATCCAGATTCACTACAACAACGCGACGAGCGTGGTGGGGAAGGACTCGAGCGGCGCATACGTGTGCCTGACGGACCAGCTGCAGCAGAACGAGGCGGGCGTGCTGGCGATCGGGCCGACGCGGCTGAGCCTGCCGCCGAACTGCCCGGCGACCTCGGCGGAAGGGACCTGCACGAACATCACCAGCACGACCTTCAACGTGTTCACGGTGTGGCCGCACATGCACGTGAAGGGGCGCGCGATGCTCACGACGCTCAAGCGCACGGGGCAGGCCGACGTGATCGTGACCGACCGGCCGAACTACGACTTCGGGTCGCAGTACCTCGAGCCCGCGAACTTCCAGTTCCGGCAGGGCGACGTGCTGGTGAACAAGTGCACGTGGAACACGATGGGCGCGACGGGGACGACGACGTGGGGTGAAGAGACGTCGCGCGAGATGTGCTTCAACTTCCTGTACACGTACCCGGTGCCGCCGCTGCCGTTCTGCCCGTCGCCGAACCCGCCGGCGTCGGGGTGCCCGTGAGTCGGTGGTCGGTGGTCGGTGGTCGGTGGTCGTCGGCAGCGGTCGAAGTCTGAGCCGTTACGACCGACGACCGACTACCGACCACTGACGGTCTTCACCGCCGTGAGCTTGCGCTGGAAGTTCTGCAGCGTGTTCACGATCTCGGCGTTCACGGCCTTCAGCATGTCCTGCTTCTCTCTGAACGGCAGGAAGGCGCTCTTGAACCCCGACACGATGATCGTCGTCACGTCCTCGAGCGAGAGGTCGAGCTCCTGGTGCGCCGTCCAGTACTCCTTCGTGACCGTCGTGTCGGTGATCAGCCGGTTGTCGGTGTTGATCGTCACGCGCAGCCCGTAGTCGAAATAGAACTTCAGCGGGTGCGACTTCATGTGCTCGACCGCCCCCGTCTGCACGTTCGACGTCGGGCACACCTCGAGGGGGATGCGGTGATCGTTGATGTAGTTGAGCAGGTCGCCGTCTTCGCGCAGCCGGGTGCCGTGGCCGATGCGGTGCGCTCCGAGGAAGTGAATCGCCTGCGCGATCGACTCGGGGCCGTAGGCCTCGCCGGCGTGCGCCGTACAGTTGACGTTGTTCTTCAAGATCAGCTGAAACGCGTCGCGGTGATCTTTCGCGGGGAAGTTGAGCTCGGCGCCCGCCAGGTCGAAGCCGATCACGCCGCGGTTCTTGTACGCCACGCACAGCTCGGCGAGCCGCACCGAGGTCTCGGGGTTCATGTGGCGGATGCCGCAGACGATCACACCGCACTTGATGCCGGTCTCGCGCTTCGCCGCCCGCAGGCCCTCGAGCACCGAGTCGACGATCGTCGTCATCTTCAGGCCGCGCTGCTGGTGCAGCGCCGGCGAGTAGCGCACCTCGAGGTAGCGCACGTTCTCGCGCGCTGCGTCGATCGCGAGCTCGTACGCCGACCTGTACAGCGCCTCCGCCGTCTGCAGCACCGACAGCGTCACGTCGAACGCCACCAGGTAGTCGTCGAGGCTCTTGCAGATCTCGCCCATGTGAATCGCCTTCGCGAGCCCGTCGGCGGTGTCTGCCGGCAGCTTCACCTTCTGCTTCTCGGCGAGCTCGAGAATCGTGGTGAGCCGCATCGAGCCGTCGAGGTGGCAGTGCAGGTCGGTCTTCGGCAGCGCCTTCAGCAGCTCTTCGGTGACCTCGATGCGCGGCACGTCGATGGCCGGCGGAGCGGTGAGCGGGCGGGCCGTCGACGGAATGCCCATCGACTCAGGAATCTCGTCATCACGTATGGAGGACATACGCTCTCATCTTCATCCCGTGCCCTACCCCCTCGCAAACCTATCGCTCTGCGCCCTGTTGCTGGCTGTAGCGTGCCGCTCGTCGGCGGAGCGCGTCTTCGAGCTCGCGGGCAACGCTCCGGCCTTCGTGGGCCTCGTCGAAGCTCCCGGCTGCGCGGTGAGCGTCAACGACCTCGGCGCGGCGACGTGCATCGGCGCCGGCGGCCAGGTGCTGTGGAGGGCCGACGTCTGCCGCCCCGTGCGGCAGCGGCCCGCGATCATCGGCGGCACGCTGTGGGTCGCGTGCGAGAACGGCGAGTGGCACGGGCTCGACGTGAAGAGCGGCCGCTCGCGGTGGAAGCAGCCCGGCCGGCGCGCTCCCGTGGCCGCGCTCGCGAGCGACGGGCTGCGCGGCTTCATCGCGGGCACCGGCGCGATGGTCGAGGCGATCGACGAGACCGGAGCGTCGCTGTGGGTCGCCCGGGGCAGCCCCCCGCTCTGGGCGGGCGCGGACGCCGTCGCGATGTCCGTCGGCGACGCCGGCGTCGAGGTCGACGACGTGCACGGCACGCCGCTCTGGTCCGACCCCAGGCCCGCCGTGGCGATCGCCGGCACCGACGCGCTCGTGATCGCGGCGCGCGCGAGCGGCGATCTCGCCGCGCTGGATGCGCGCACGGGCGAGCCGAGGTGGGGCGTCACGCTCGGCGCCTTCACTCCCGATTCGCTCAGCGTCGACGGTGAGCGCGTGTTCGTCGGCCTGCAGTCGGGTGCCCTCGTCGAGCTGTCGGTCGAGGGCGGCGTCGAGAAGTCGCGCACGCAGCTGCCGGCGCCGCTCGCCGCCCCCGTGCGCCACGGCGTCGCCGTGCTGCAGGGCCGAGAGGGGTGCGCGCTGATGCTCGCCGCGGGCCGAACCGTCTGCGTCGATCACCAGCTGCGCGGCAGCGCGGTCGTGAACGACGGCATCTTGATGCTCGGGCCGCGCGACGGCCGGGTGCTCGGCTTCAGGCTCGCCGCGCCTTGAGCCGCGCGAACATCGTGTCGAGCGTGTAGTACGTGAGCACGACCTGGGCCGCCTGCAAGCGCGCTCCGGCGTGCAGCCGCACGGGCTCCTTGCCCAGCTTGCGCCCGTCGATCAGCGAGCCGTTGCGGCTGCCGACGTCGTAGACCCACCAGTGGTGGTCGTCGAAGTTGAACGACAGGTGGTGCGACGACAGCGTGCGGTCGTCGATCACCACGTCGCAGCCCGAGCGGCCGAGCGTGACGTCTTTCTTGTCGCGCTTGGGCTCGAGCGCGATCACGAGCGACTCGCCCTGGCTCGGCTCCTCGGCCGCCGCGCCGGCGCCCATCTTCGGCAGGCCCATCACGGTGTCGATGTTCGCGCGCGCGGGGCGCCACTGGCCGGGCTCCCACACGAGCCAGTCGAACGGGCACAGCCGCTTCAGCGCGTCGACGCCGCCGGCCTGGGTCTTGAGCGTCAAGGCAGAGATGAGCCAGCTGCGCATCGCCGCAAGACTCTATAGCGCCGTCAGATACCGGGCGATGATCGTCTTTCGCTCGCCGTTCTCGAACCGCACGGTGACGACGGCGTTCGCGCCCTGGCCGCGGGCGGCCTCGATCACTCCCCTGCCCCAGCTCGAGTGCATGACGCGGGTGCCGATCGGGTCGCCGCCGAAGTCGCTCGACTGATCGTAGCTGCGGTCGATGGTCGGGCCGTCGGCCGGGTCGTAGCCCCAGCGGCGCGGCTTCGCCGCCGGCTTCGGAGCGACCGGCATGTCTTGCGGGAACTCGAACAGCTCGCGCGGCACCTCGGAGAGGAAGCGCGAGGGCGCGTTCATCTTCAGCTCGCCGAACAGCGTGCGCTGCTGCGCGAGCGAGCAGTGCAGCCGGCGGCGCGCGCGCGTGAAGCCGACGTAGCAGAGGCGTCGCTCCTCGGCCATGTCCTCCTCGGTCGCCTCGGCGCCGGTGGCGCGGCGGGTGGGGAAGATCTCTTCTTCCATGCCGGTGATGAAGACGGCGTCGAACTCGAGGCCCTTCGCGGCGTGCAGCGTCATCAGCGAGACGCGGCCCTCTTCGACCTCGCCGTCGGCCTCGCCGACGAGCGAGATCTGCTCGAGGAACGCCTGCAGCGGCGGAGCGATCGCGGTCGGCTCTTCCCCCGGCGCAGGCGGCGCGGGCGGGCCCGCTTCAGCGCGCTGCTTGTCGAACTCGCGCGTCGCGGTGAGGAGCTCGAGGAGGTTCTCGGCGCGGCCCCTCGCCTCTTCGGTGCCCTCGGTCTTGTAGCTCTCGATGAGGCCGCTCTGCTCGAACATGTACTTCGCGGCGTCGGTGACGCTCGTCGCCGAGGCGCCGAACTTCACCAGCCGGTCCATCAGCTCGCGGAATGCGATCAGCCGCTTCACCGCGCCCGAGTTCAAGCCCGCGACGCGCTCGGGCCACTCGATCGTCTCGTACAGCGAGCGGCCGGTCGCGGTGGCGTGCTCCGAGACCCGCTCGACGGTGGTGTCGCCGATGCCGCGCGTCGGCACGTTGATGACGCGCAAGAGATCGGCGTCGGACTTCGGGTTCACCATCAGCCGCAGGTACGCCGACGCGTCGCGCACCTCGGCGCGGTCGTAGAAGCTGCGGCCCGACACCAGGGTGTACGGCACGCGCGCGAGGCGCAGCGCCTCTTCGAGCACGCGGCTCTGGGCGTTGGTCCGGTAGAAGACCGCCATCGAGCCGTAGTCGGTGATGCCCTCGGCGCGCAGGCGGTTCAAGCGGCGGGCGACCTCCTGGGCCTCGGCGCGCTCGTCGCGGTGGATGAGCAGCTGCAGCGCCTCGCCCTTCGGCCGGGCGCTCCACAGCTTCTTGTCGAGGCGGCGGCGGTTCTTCGAGATGACGGCGTGCGCGGCCTCGAGGATGTTCTGGTCCGACCGGTAGTTCTGCTCGAGCTTGACGACCTTCGCGCCCTCGTAGTCCTTCGGGAACCCGAGGATGTTGTCGACCTCGGCGCCGCGCCAGCGGTAGATGCTCTGGTCGTCGTCGCCGACCACGACGAGGTTCGAGGCCGGCGGCGCGAGCAGGCGCAAGAGCTGGTACTGCACCGGGTTCGTGTCTTGAAACTCGTCGACCAGCACGTGCTGGAAGCGGCGCTGGTAGCGGAAGCGCAGCTCGGCGTCGCGCGTCAGCAGGTCGACGAGCAAGAGGAGCAGGTCGCCGAAGTCGACGGCGTCGGCCGCGCGCAGCGTGCGCTGGTACTCGCGGTAGACGCGCTGCACGCTCTCGGCGCGCGGGTCGGCGGGGCGCATCTGGTCGGGCAGCCGGCCCTGGTTCTTCTCGGCGTCGATGCGCGAGAGGAAGTCGCGCGCGTTGCCCTCGATGCCGAGCTTCGCCGCCGAGCGCTTCGCGATCTTGAGCTGGTCGTCGTCGTCGTAGATGACGAACTGCTTCGACAGGCCCGCGGCCTCGGCGTGGCGGCGCAGCAGAATGGCGGAGGCCGAGTGGAACGTCGAGACGAACGGCTTGTCGGGCGACTCGGGGATCAGCTGCGCGACGCGCTCCTTCATCTCGCGCGCGGCCTTGTTCGTGAACGTCATCGCCAGGATCTGCCAGGGCGCGACCTTCTTCTCGTGGATCAGCCACGCGATGCGGCGCGTGATGACGCGCGTCTTCCCCGAGCCGGCGCCCGAGAGCACGAGCATCGGCCCGCTGTCGTGCGTGACGGCTTCGAGCTGGGGTTCGTTGAGATCGTCGAGCAGCTTCACGTCAGGCGATGCATGTAGCGCGGATCACGGCGCCGGGCACATGTTCGCGGGGCCGTTGCCGCTCGCGTCGGGGCTCACGACGAAACCCGAGGTGAACACGCACGTCGTGTTCGAGTTGATGCGCAGCCGGCCCGAGGCGCCGCCGCCGCCGCCGCCGCCGCCGAGGCCCGACACGCCCGCCTGCGCCGCGCCGGGCGCCGCCTGCGTGCCGCCCGTGGCGCCGTTGCCGCCGGATCCGGAGCCGGTGCCACCGTTCGCAGCGGTCGCGCTGTTCGGGCTGCCGTTGCTGCCGTCTCCGCCGGTGCCGCCGCCGTTGGTGCCACCTTCACCGCCTCCGCCGCCGTTCGCCGTGATGCGGGCGCCTGCGCCGATGCTCACCGCGTTGCCTTCGAGCAGGAGCGCGCCGCCGCTGCCGCCGCCTCCGCCTCCGGCGCGGCCGCCGCCGCCGCTGCCGCCGCCGCCCGCGGCCGCGATGACGCCCGAGACGTCCAGCGTGCCCGCCGCCGAGAGCTGGAAGGCGCCGCCTCCCGCGCCTCCGAGGCCCCCGCTGGCGAGCTGGCTGTTGCCGCCCTGGCCGCCGCGGCAGCCGCCGCGCAGCGGAATCAGCGTCACGGCGCCGGAGCTCGCCGCCCCAGCGCCTCCGGGAGCTCCGCCGGTGAAGCCCGCCGCTCCGGCGCTGCCCGCGGTGCGGTGACCGGCGCCGCCCGCTCCGGCGGCGTTGTCGCCCGCCGCCGGGCCGCCATCGAGGCCGTTGCTGCCGGTCTGCGCGGGGCCGCACGCGGTCGGGTCGTTGCCGCCGGGGCCCGGCGCCGCCATCGCCGCCGACACCGAGATCGTGCCCTGCACCGAGGCGTCGCCGTAGACGGCGAAGATGACGCCGCGGTCGCCGACGATGTTGAGCGTGTGCCCCGGCGCCATCGTGAAGCCGTTCATCGCGAGCACGGTGACGTTCGGGCCTCCTGGCTGGCTCTGCGCGAAGGCCGCGGGCTCGGGCTGATTGCACCAGCCCGTGAACGTGTGCGTCGCCGAGTTGTAGGTGTGCACCGTCACGGCGAGGCAGGTCGCGAGGTTGAACACGATCGGCGCGGTGGGCGCGCCGACCCCGGTCGAGCTGAAGTTGCTCGGGCTGTAGGGGAACACGTTCGTGCAGGCGCCGCCCTGGCAGGTCTGGCCGTTGCCGCAGACCGTGTCGTTGGGCTCGTTGCCCCAGCTGCACGTGCCGGCCGTGCAGGTGCCGGGGTTCGTCTTGCACGGCGGCGGCGGGTTGCAGTCGCCGTTCACGCAGCAGTCGGCGTTCGGGATGCACGACATCGTCTGGCTGCACGCCTTCTCGCCGGGCGCGCACGCGCACGTGCCCGCGTCGCAGATCTGGTTGCCGAGGGCCGTGCAGTCGCCCGCGGTGCAGCACTGCGCGCTCGGAATGCAGGCCGTGCCGCAGAGCTTCACGCCCGCGCCGCACTGGCAGGCGCCGCCGTCGCAGAACGAGCCGCTCGGCAGCGCGCAGTCGGCGGTCGTGCAGCAGCTCGCCGCGGCGATGCAGGTGTTGCCGCACGGCTTCTCGCCGGCGGGGCACTCGCAGGTGCCGCCGTCGCAGAACTGGCCGGTGACCACGGCCGCGCACTCGGGCGAGGTACAGCACGCGGCGGTGGGGATGCAGGTGCTCCCGCAGACGCGGTTGCCGCTGGTGCACGCGCACGCGCCGGCGTCGCACACCTGGCCAAAGACCGAACAGTCGCCCGCGGTGCAGCACGAGGAGGCCGCGATGCAGGCCGTGCCGCACGCCTTGTTTCCGGCGCCGCAGTCGCAGCTGCCGGCGTCGCAGAGCTGGCCGGTGAGGGGGCAGTCGCCCGCGGTGCAGCACGCGGCGCCGGGAATGCACTGCGTGCCGCAGACCTTGTTCCCCGCGCCGCAGTCGCAGCTGCCTGCGTCGCAGAACTGGCCCGCGGCGGAGCAGTCGCCCGCGCTGCAGCAGGCGGTGCCGGCGATGCACTGCGAGCCGCAGAGCTTGTTGCCGGCTCCGCAGTCGCACGTGCCGCCGTCGCAGAACTGGCCGCCGGCGGTGCAGTCGCCGGCGTTGCAGCAGGCGAGGTTCGAGAGGCACGCGTTGCCGCAGACGCGGCTGCCGCTGCCGCACTCGCACGTGCCGCCGTCGCAGAACTGGCCCGCGATGCTCAGGCACTCGCTCGACTGGCAACACGCGGCGTTGGGGATGCAGCGGTTGCCGCACGGCTTCTCGCCCGGCGGGCACGCGCAGGTGCGCGCCTGGCAGGTGCGGCCCATGATCGCGCCGCAGTCCATGTCGTTGCAGCACTCGCTCGGCAGGATGCACTGGCTGCCGCACGCGCGGGTGCCGGCGGGGCAGGTGCAGACCTCGTTCTGGCAGGTCTGGGCGGCGCCGCAGTCGGTGCCGGTGCAGCAGCCCGCGGTGGGGATGCAGCGGCCCATGCAGGGCCTGAAGCCCGGGCCGCAGGTGCACATGCGGTTCGTGCAGGTGCCGGCGTCGGCGGGCCCGCAGTCGGAGTCGACGCAGCAGCCGCCGGCCGCGCAAGCGCCGTTGCACGGCGACTGGCCCATGGGGCACGCGCAGCTGCCGTTCGTGCAGAGCTGGCCGGTGGCCTGCGTGCAGTCGGCGGCGGTGCAGCAGCTCGTCGAGGCGATGCAGGTGGTGCCGCACGCCTTCTGGCCGGCGGGGCAGCCGCACGCGCCGCCGTCGCACAGCTGGCCCATCAGCGGGCAGTCGGTGCCGGTGCAGCAGGCGCTCTGCGAGATGCAGCTCGAGCCGCAGAGCTTCTCGCCCGCGGGGCACGCGCACGCGCCGGCCTGGCAGGTCTGGCCGCCGGTGCAGTCGGCGTTGCTGCAGCAGCCCGAGGCGCAGCGGCAGGTGCCGCCCTGGCAGGTGCGGCCGGCTCCGCACGAGGTGCCGGCGCAGGTGGGGTCGGCGCAGTCGGACATGCCGTCGCAGTCGTTGTCCCTGCCGTCGTCGCAGGTCTCGGCGGCGCCGGAGCAGCCGAGGCTGAAGGTGAGCTCCTTGACGCGCTTGGGCTCGAACGTCGCGGTCTGCTCGGCGGCGTCGATCACGGAGGCGAGCGGCTCGTCGCAGCCGCTGGCGCCGGTCATGGCGCGGGCGCGGACGCGGACCTCGGCGGGCAGCGCGCCCTGGCCGATGCCGAACGCGTAGCGGGTCTTCGTGCCGCGCACGGCGTTCGTCTTGGCGAGCACGGCGCCGTTGGCGTCGCGGACCTCGATGACGACGCAGGTGGCGCCGAGGCTCGCGTCCACGTCGACGTGGGCGAGGAAGCCGCCCTCACCGGGGCGGCCGGAGCAGCCGGCGGCGATGAGGGCTACCACCGCGAGACGATTCGACTTCACGCGTTCGCATCCTTTGACGCGGCAGAGTCGAACGCAAGCCTACGACAGGGGATTCTCAGGCGGTTACGGCCCGTAGTGGAGGATTCTTCCCTGCAGCCCGACGGCCCAGACGTCATCGGCGGCGACGCCGGAGACGCCGTACAACCAGTTCGTTACGCCGCTTGAAGCGTCGGACCACGACGTCCCGTTCCAGTGAACGATCGTGCCGTTGAGGCCGACCGCCCAACGTCGTTCGAACTGCTGCCCCAGATCGCGTTGAGCGGACTCGTCGTAACACCAGATGCATCCGACCAAGACGTCCCATTCCAGTGGAGAATGGCCACGGCCGCCCCAAAGGCCGGAGCCCCACCGACCACCCAGACGTCACTCGCATTGGTGCCCCAGATGGCGGAGAGGACGCTGATTGTTCCGCTCGCGACGTTCGACCACGAGGAACCGTTCCAGTGAAGAATCAGGCCACCGGCGCCAGCGGCCCACACATCGGTCGAGCTGGTTCCCCAAACGGCCCGAAGGTCGCTCGTCGTGCCGCTGTTCACGCTGCCCCACGATGCTCCGTTCCATCTCAGGATTGTGCCGCCGTCACCGACGGCCCAAATGTCGGTTGGGCTGGATCCCCAAATCGCGCGGACCCAATTTGTCGTCCCGCTGGCCACCGGCAACAGCGAGCCGCCATTCCAACGAAGAATCGTCCCCGCCGACCCCACAGCCCATACGTTGGTCGAGCTGCTCGACCATGCCCCGGTGAGATCGCTCACGGTCCCGCTAGTGAGGGTCGACCACGACGTACCGTTCCAGCGCTGCACGGCGCCGCTGTACCCGACGGCCCAGGCGTCGTTGACGCCAATCGCGACAACCGCGGTGAGCGCTGCATTCGTTCCGCTGGGCACAATCGTCCAAGTTGGGCCGCCGCCGGCGGTTGCGCCGCCCGCTGTTGCGCCGCCTGCCGACGCGCCGCCTGCCGACGCGCCGCCCGCTGTTGCACCGCCTGCGGACGCACCGCCTGCCGACGCGCCGCCCGCTGTTGCGCCGCCCGCTGTTGCGCCGCCCGCTGTTGCGCCGCCCGCTGTTGCACCGCCTGCCGACGCGCCGCCTGCCGACGCGCCGCCTGCCGACGCGCCGCCTGCTGTTCCTCCGCCCGCTATCCCGCCGCCCGCGGTGCTGCCACCCGATGCGCCGGCCGAGCCGCCGTCCCCCGGATAGGCACAGACGCCGCTCCCGCCCTGCACTGGAATGCACACGGCCCCAGTGACGCAATCAGAGGTCGTTTCACAGGTGCGGAGATTGGGTCCGCACCCTGCAAGCACCAGCGTCACCAACCCGAGGCAGCGCCTCAATTGTCATTACCGGGTGAGAGTGATGATCCCGGGATCTGGCACGAAGCCCGCGCTCGCCGGCGTAGTTTCCCGGTACGTGAGAGTGGGCGCGGGCGAAGAGGTGATGCAGTAGTCGAACGAACGGTTTCGAGTTCCGCCATCGGACAAGCTGGTCATGATGCTGAGGCTGCTCGAGCTGACGACGTAGTTGCCCGACTCGTTGGCCCCGAGCGGCAGCGTGATACCCGTGCAGTCGCACGACGAGCCATTCGCAGAGCAGGTGCCCATGTACTGAGAGGCCCCACTGCTGACGAGAGGGCAGAACCCAGAGCACATCGGCGTCGTGGTCGAGAACCTGACAGCGCCCGAGGCGTTCCGCGTGGCGGTCATCCCGCCGAAGGTCACCGTGCCTTGAATGTAGCCCGTCTTGTTGAAGACCACTGTCCCGCTGCTGCCGCACGCTGCGTCAATGAGCGACGTCACCTGAGTGAACAGCGCGTCGTCGATGCAACCTCCGCTCAGCGTCCACGTCGTCGGCATGTTCGGGTCTACGTTGCCGCCGCACGCCGTGAACGCGGGGCAGTTCGCCATGAAGGTGAGCGTTACGCCGCCGTCGGGCGTCGCCAAGCCACCCGCGGTGCCGGCGCTGCCGCCGGCCGTTGCGCCGCTGCCGCCGGCCGTCGCGCCGCTGCCGCCGGCCGTCGCGCCGCTGCCGCCCGCCGTCGCGCCGCTGCCGCCCGCCGTCGCCCCGCTGCCGCCCGCCGTCGCGCCGCTGCCGCCCGCCGTCGCCCCGCTGCCGCCCGCCGTCGCCCCGCTGCCGCCCGCCGTCGCCCCGCTGCCGCCGCCGGTGCCGGTGGCGACACACGCGCCGTTCGTGCAGGTCTGCCCGCTCGAGCACGCGCGGCACGTGGCGCCGGCGTTGCCGCACTGCGCGGTCGTGGTCTGCGTGACGCAGTCGCCGGCCGCGGTGCAGCAGCCGGTCGAGCAGCTCATCGAATCACACGTCTTCGCCGGGCCTCCGCTGCACGAAGGGATCACGGCGACGAACAGGCCGATCGCAAGACCGGCAAGGAGGGCGCGTACCTGTGGGCTCATGGCCGACGGCGCTTCCCACACCTGACGCTCAGAAGCCAGCCCCGACCCGGAAGATCACGGCCGTCAGCGGCAGCGGCGACATCGCGTACTCGAACGCGATCTCGCCGTGGTTCAGCGCCGCGAGCGGGAACAGCACGAGCGCCGACAGCACCTCGAGCAGCTGGCCGCCGGGCCCCGGGAGCTCGAACAGCGGGAAGTGATCGAACAGATGGCGCAGCGGGTAGAGCGCCGTGACCCCGATGCCCGCCCGCACTCCGAAGAACGCGCGCGCGACCTGCATCGTCATTCCCATCGCGTTCGTGACGGGGCTCGTCACGCCCCCGCCGAACGGCGTCACGCGCAGGAAGACGAGCAGGTCGGGAATCGCGTTCGACGGGTTCGCTCCGGGGCGGGCCCACACGAGGCCGCCGCGCAGCTGCAGGCCCATCGACATGCGGTACGGATCCGAGAACGCGGTGTACGTGAGCTCGACGCCGCCGCCTCCGAACATGCGCGGGCCGGGGCCGTTCGTGCGGCCGAGCGCTCCGCCGACGTAGAGCGCGCCGGCGAGCGGGTTGCGATCGGCGATGCCGAACGAGACCGACAGATCGAGCTGCACCGGCGTGATGGGCACCTCCGGCGGCTCCGGCGGTTCGGCGGCGGCGAGCACGGCGAGCACGACCAGCGTCACGTCGGCGTGACGTTGCCACGAAAGCGCCGTTGTGACGCGCGCGCCGCGCGGCTACGTGCCGGGTCGAAGAGAGGCCTCGCCGAAAAGGGGGCGGGGTCTCTCTTCAGCGGCCTTCGCGGCCGGGCCGGGCTGGTGCAGCCGCCACTCGCCGCTCAGCGTGCCGGCGTCGCGCTCGAGCTGGAACAGGATCCCCGCGCGCCTCGCGTGCAGCGACGCCGACAGCGGGTCGAGCGTGAGGGCGAGCTCGCACTCCGAGAGCGCGCCGGGCAGGTCGCCGCGGTCGCGCCGCGCGTCCGACGAGACCGCGTGCGCCGAGGCCGCCACCACCGCGGTCGGGTGCTCGCGGCAGTAGCGCCTCCGGGCCGCGCCCATCACTTCGGGGTCGAGCCCGGCGTCGAGGGCCGCCGCGACGCCGCGGAAGTTCCCCCGCGCGGCGTCGTAGTCCATGCGGCGCCCGGGGTCGCACAGCACCTGCACGGCCTCGTCGATTCGCTGCAGCGTGCGGTCGAGGCGGCCGCGCGTCTGGCCGTCGCACGGCTGCAGGAGCGCGTCCTCCACCTTCGCGCGGCACTCGCGCGCGCGCCGGCGAATGGTCGAGCTGTCGGCGCCGCTCGACGCTCCGATCAGCGTGTAGAAGTTGCCCTGCGCTTTTCCCCGCGAGACCGCGCGCCGCAGCCGGTCGAGCTCCCGGTCGGGCAGCGCGCGCGCCAGCGGGTCGCCGCGCAGCACGCGGTCGATGACGCCCTGGGCATCGGGTGGAACCTGCGTGAAGCGGGCCGCGAACCCCGCGGGAGTGCCGAGCGCGGCGGCGTCGTTCGCACCGACGTGCGTGGTGACCTCGGCGCGGCACTGCACGGCGACTCTATCGATGGTGAGGCGGATCTCAAGCGGCGTGCCGACGGCGGGCGGGGCTTCGGCGGTCGCGAGCAACAGGCCGCCCGAGAACAGCTGGCTGCAGCCCGCCCCGCGGATGAGCCGGCCCGACGGCAGGCGAACGTCGGCGGTCGCCGTGTGCGGCGTCGCCTGCATCGGCGCGAGCCGCAGCGCCTCGCCGAGCTCGGCGGCGGTGGCCCAGCGATCTTCGGGGCGCTTCTCGAGCGCGCGCATGATCACGTCCGACAGCGCGCGCGGCACCGACGGCAAGAGCTCGTGCGGAGCCACCGGGCGCTCGTCGCGGTGCCGCAGCATCACCTGAATCGGGTTGCGGCCGTCGAACGGCACGTGCCCGGTGAGCAGCTCGTACCCGATGACGCCGAGCGAGTAGAGGTCGGCGCGCAGATCGACGACTCCGCCGGTGCACTGCTCGGGAGCGAGGTACTGCGGCGTGCCGCACAGCTGCCCGCTCGGCGTGCGCGGCGAGCCGGGCTTCTGGCGCAGCATCATCGGCGCGAGGCCGAAGTCGAGCACCTTCACGAAGTCGTCGTGCGACAGGGTCGACGTGAGGAACACGTTCTCGGGCTTCAGGTCGCGGTGAACGATGCCATGCTGGTGCGCGGCCTGCAGCGCCGAGCACAGCTGCCGCAAGATCGAGGTCGCCACCGCCTGCCCCACCGGGCGCCCGAGGCGCTCGGTCAGCGGCGCGCCTTCGAGCCACTCGGTCGAGACCCACCAGGCCGCGCCCTCCACGCCCGAGTCGAGCACGCGCGCGAGGTGCGCGCTGCGCACCTGCTGCAGGCTGCGCACGTACGCCTCGAGCTTCGCCGACAGCGTGCCGTCGTCGACGAGCTTCGACAGCAGCACCTTCAGCGCGACGAGGCGGCCCTCCTCGACGTCCTTCGCGAGGTAGACCACGCCGGTGAGGCCCGAGCCGAGGCGCTCGAGCAGCGTGAACCGGCCCAGGCGCCCGGCGATACCCGACTCCGGGCTGTCGGCTTCGGGCGCGGGCATGTTCACGATCCGCGTGACGCGACCAGCTTCAGAGCGCTGCGGGCCCGGGCGGCCCTGGCTTCGACGCTCGCGGCGCGCACCTGCCCCCTGCCGCAGCCCTTCGCGGCGATCAGCGCGCGCTCGGCCGAAGAGATCAGGGCCTCGGGCCGCAGAGCGTTCGGGTGCGAGACGTCGCCCTCGCTCACTCCGGCCGAGACCGAGAGCACGGGCGGCTTGAGCTGCTCGCCGAGGTCGACGACGGGCCTGCGCGCCGCCGAGCGCAGGTGCACGGTCGAGGCGATTCGCTCGGCCAGCGCCTGCGCGTCGCTCTCGATCGTGCACGGCGCCACCACGACGAACTCGTCGCCTCCCCATCTCGCGACGAGATCCGCCGGGCGGCAGCCATGGCGCAGCGCATCGGCCACGGCGGCGAGCGCGCGGTCGCCGGCCGGGTGGCCGTGCCGCTCGTTGATCTCGCGCAGCTCGTCGAGCTGCACGAGCACCACCGAGAGCGGAGTGCCGTCGCGGTGCGCGCGCGCCACCTCGCGCTTCAGCACGCCTTCGACGCTGCGCCGGTTCGGCAGCCCGGTGAGCGGGTCGAGGTTCGCGAGCGCCCGCAAGGCGTCTTCGCGCGAGCCCACGAGCCAGCCCACCAGCCCCGCGGCCGCCGCCGCGAGCGTCAGAAAGAAGGGGCTCGACGCCGTCTGCCCGATGAACGACGGCAGGAGCAGGGCCAGAAGACAGGCCGCCGCCGAGATCACCGGGTACGTCCACCGCGAGGTGCCGAGGTGCATGACCGCGCGATCGATGAAATCTCCGTGCCATCGAGATCGGGGCTGCTCAGCCCGTGGCGGGAGCGGCGCAGTTACCGATCGGAAACGGTGAGCCCTTCCGGGCGTCACCGGTCAGGCTAGAGTCGCGCCCGCCATGAAGGCCCTTGCCATTGCCATGGTGCTGACGGCGACGCCGACCGGGCCGGCCACGAAGCTGGTCGCGATCTGGCTCGATCGCGGGTCTCCGTACATGGAGCTGCGCCCCGACGGCTCGGGGCGCATCGGGCTCAACGAGAACACCTGGTCGGCCGAGAAGAACACGCTGCACGTCACCGAGAAGGAGTCGGGCAACACGTTCGAGCTGCCGTACACCGTGAAGGGCGGCGGCAAGACGCTCGAGCTGATAGTGAACGGCACCACCGTGACGCTGGAGAAGAGCAAGCAGAAGCCGGCCGCGAAGGCTCCGCCGCCGCCGAAGACGCCGTCGCAGATCGCGGCGGGTGACGAAGCCGACGCGGGGACGCCGAAGAAGAAGAAGGGGAAGCGGTGAAGGTCGCCGCGCTGGGCGGCCTCGGAGAGATCGGCCTCAACGCGATGGTCTTCGAGCACGAAGGCCGCCGGCTGCTCGTCGACTGCGGGCTGATGTTCCCTCGCGGAGACGTGCCGGGCGTCGAGGTCGTCTTCCCCGACTTCGCGTGGCTGTTCGAGAAGCCCGAGGCGCTCGACGCCGTGGTGCTCACGCACGCGCACGAAGACCACGTGGGCGCCCTGCCCGCCCTGCTCCGCCGCATCAACGTGCCCGTCTACGGCACGCCGTTCACGCTCGGCGTCGCCCGCCACCGCCTCGACGAGGCGGGGCTCTCGAGCACGGCGCAGCTGCGCCCGCTGGCCCCGCGAGAGGTCGAGACGATCGGGGGGTTCACCGTCGAGCCGCTGCGGGTCGCGCACTCGATTCCCGACGCGGTCGGGCTCGCGATCGGCGCCGGCGGGCTCACCGCGGTGCACACCGGCGACTTCAAGCTCGACCTCGAGCCGATCGACGGCCAGCTCACCGACCTCGAACGCATCGGCGAGCTCTCGGAGCGCGGCATCGACCTCTTGCTGTCGGACTCGACGAACGCCGAGGTGCCGGGCGTGACGGCGAGCGAGCGCGTCGTCGAAGCGACGTTCGCGCGGCTGCTCCCCGGTGCGCCCGGCCGCGTCATCGTGGCGCTGTTCGGCTCGCACCTGCACCGCGTGCAGCACACGCTGCAGCTCGCCGAGCGCATCGGGCGCAAGGTGCTGATCTGGGGCCGCAGCCTCGAGCGCAACGTGCGCATCGCGCGCGAGCTCGGCTACCTGAAGGTGCAAGACGGCACGCTCGTCGACCTGCACGGCTTCCTCGCGCTGCCCCGCGAGAAGGCGCTGCTCATCTGCACCGGCGCGCAGGGCGAGGCGCGCTCGGCGCTGGTGACGATGGTCTCGGACGAGCCGCGCGACCTGCGCGTGCTCGCCGGCGACACCATCATCTTGAGCTCGCGCACGATTCCCGGCAACGAGCCGTACGTCACCGACCTCATCGATCGCGCGTTCGCGCGCGGCGCCACGGTCATCTGGCCCGCGCTCGAGCCCGGCGTCCACGTCAGCGGGCACGCCGCGCGCGACGAGCAGAGGAAGCTGATTCAGACCGCGCGGCCGCGCATGTTCGTGCCGGTGCACGGCGAGCTGCACCACCTGCACCACCACATCGCGCTGGCGCGCGAGGCCGGCCTCGAGCCGCAGCAGGCCCGGCTCGCCACCGACGGCGACCTGCTCGAGCTCGGCGAGAACGGCAGCCTCACCACGCTCGGCCGCATTCCGGTCGGGCGGCACTTCGGCCGCCGCGAGTCCGACGGCTACGTGTCGTCGCGGGCCATCGACGAGCGGCGCCACCTCGAGAGCGGCGTGGTCTTCGCGGCCGTCGCGCTCGCCGCCGGCTCGGGCCGCATCGTCGCGGGGCCGCACCTCGTGAGCCGGGGCCTGAGCGCCGACGAGGAGGCGGTGCTCCCGCTCGCCGCCGAGGGGGCCCGGGCGAACCTGCTCGAGATCTCGGAGGTCCTGCGCGGGGACGACGCCCTCGTCGTGGAGCAGGTCACCCTGGGTATCCGCCGGGTTTTCAAGCAGGTGGCCGGCCGGAAGCCCAACGTGGTGGTGCAGGTGCTTCGGGTTTGAGGTAATTGGGTTGCCTTGACCCTGGCCGTGTTCCCGCTCCTCATCGCCGTAGCCGTAGCAGCGCCCCCCGCAGCGCCGGAGCGGCCCCTCAAGCCGCTGCCGACGCTCGGCCGGGAGCCGAAGCTCGACGGCGTGCTGAAAGATCTCTCGCCGGCCACCGACTTCAAGATGCCGGCCTCGGCGATCAGCCAGGGCGCGGCGCTCGGCGTCAAGGCGGCGTTCCGCAAGGACACGGTGTGGGTCGGCGTGCAGGTGACCGACGACAAGGTGACGTCGACCGACGAGGTGACGCTGACGGTGTTCTTCCCCGGCTCGGGCGTGACGTCGCGCGGCTACGCGTACACGTTCGGCTTCGACGGCAAGCGGGCGAGCCCCGCCGAGGCGATGGTGCCGGCGTGGGCGCAAGAGGCGGTGAAGGCGGCGGCGAAGACCGAGGGCAAGGGGTGGACGCTCGAGATCGGGCTCCCGCCGAAGGCGCTCCCGCGCTTCCAGGCGCGCACCCAGCTCGCGTTCACGATCTGCGTGGAGTACTCGGACGTCGACGAAGGTGCGCCGACGACGCGGCTCTCCAGCTGCGCGTCGGGCGAGATGCCGGGCGGCCCGACGCGCGTTCCCGACGAGCTGCGCAAGACCGTGAAGGTGGTGCCGCCGCCCGAGGTCGAGGGCCTCGAGCACCGCGGCGCCGGCGTGGTCGGCTTCGCCGAGCTGCACTACCCGATGTGGGGCTACACCGACGGCCCGATGAGCGCCGCGGCGCTGCGCGAGCTGATCGCGGGCACCGACTCGATCGACCCGCAGAAGGTGAAGATCCCCATCTCCGACAACCTCGCGCTGCCCGATCTGCGGCCGGTGTTCACGGTGCTGACCGGGAAAGACCCGTACGAGGGCGACAAGTGCGACGCCGAGCAGGAGGTCCGCCTCGCGATGTATGCCGTGAAGGGCAACGTGGCGGCGCGCGTGCTCGAGTGGCCGGCCATCACCTGCGGCCTCGGCCGCGCGCTGTCGATTCAGCTGTCCGCCGAGGGCCACCTGCAGATCGGCTACAGCAACGGGTCGGTCGCGAACTTCGCGTACTCGGGTGATCACTTCGAGCGGAGCGAGCTGGGAGCCAAGTAGTGAGCACCGCGAAGTCGCTGTACATGATGACGCTGGGCTGTCCGAAGAACCGGGTGGACAGCGAGGTCATGCTGGGCACGCTGTCGAAGGCCGGCTACCGGCTCGTGCAGGAGGCGGAGGCCGCCGAGGTCATCGTCGTCAACACGTGCGCGTTCATCGGGCCGGCGAAGCAGGAGTCGGTCGACAGCGTGCTCGAGCTGGCGGAGCACAAGAAGACGGGCGCGTGCAAGACGCTCGTGGTGACGGGCTGCCTGTCGCAGCGCTACGGGCCCGAGCTCGCGAAAGATCTGCCCGAGGTCGATCACTTCCTGGGCACGTCGGCGTACGTGCAGATCGCCGACCTGCTGGCGGCCGAGGCGTCGCCGCGCCAGGTGATCCCGGACCCCGACTACATCCACTCGGCGTCGACTCCGAAGGTGAGCTCGATGCCGGGCTACACCGCGTACCTGAAGATCTCCGAGGGCTGCGACAACAAGTGCGCGTTCTGCATCATCCCCAAGCTGCGCGGCGCGCAGCGCTCGCGGACCATCGACGACGTCGTGGCGGAGGCCGCGAAGCTCGCCGACGGCGGCGTGCAGGAGCTCAACCTCGTCGCGCAGGACCTGACCGCCTACGGCCACGATCTGCCGGGGCGGCCGAAGCTGCACGAGCTCTTGAAGGAGCTCGTGAAGGTCGACGTGCGGTGGATCCGCCTTCACTACGCGTACCCGCGCGTGTTCCCCGACGAGCTCATCGACGTGATGGCGAACGAGCCGCGCATCGCGAAGTACCTCGACATGCCGCTGCAGCACGCCTCCGACAAGCTGCTGCTGTCGATGAAGCGCGGCCGCAACTCGCAGTTCCTCGTCGACCTGCTGAAGAAGATCCGCGCGCGGGTTCCGGGCTTGACGTTCCGCACCTCGCTGATCGTCGGGCTCCCCGGCGAGACGGAAGAAGACTTCAAGCTCCTCGAAGACTTCGTCCGCGAGCAGCGGTTCGAGCGCATGGGCTGCTTCCAGTACAGCGACGAGGAAGACACGGCCGCGTACGAGATGGAGAACAAGGTGCCGCAGAAGCTCATCGAGCGGCGCTGGCGCTCCATCATGGCGATTCAGAAGCGCATCAACCGCGAGCACAACAAGGCGATGATCGGCCGCAAGCTCGAGGTGCTCGTCGAAGGCGTGAGCCCCGAGTCCGAGCACCTGCTGGTCGGCCGGTGGGAAGGCCAGGCGCCCGAGATCGACGGGCAGGTCTACATCAACGACGGCCTCGCCTACCCCGGCGAGCTCGTGACCGTCGAGGTGACCGAGGCGCACGACTACGATCTCGTCGCCCGCGTCGTCGAACGGCCGGACCCGAAGAAGCGAAGCTTGAAGGCGCGGCCGCTGCCGGTGTGGACTGCGCCGCGCTGAATGAGCGCCGAGCAGCTCGTCTTCGACCACGTCTTCGAGGGGCTGCTCAAGGCCGTCGGCCAGCGCGTGACGCCGGCGCTGAAGGCGCGCTTCAAGGCGCTCGGCGTCGACCTCGACGGGAAGCTGAAGGCCTACTACCCGGTCGAGGCGTGGAACGGCTGCGTCGAGGCCTGCCGCGCCGAGCTGTACCCTTCCGTGCCGCGCGACAAGGCGCTCTTCCAGCTCGGCACCGAGATGGTGGCCGGCTTCGGGTCCACCGTGCTCGGCAAGGTGCAGCTGCAGATGATGAAGCTGCTGGGCCCCAAGCGAACGCTGCAGCGCATGCCGGCCGCGCACCGGGCCGGCAACAACTTCACCGAGGCGAAGCTGACCGAGAAGGGCCCGCGCGAGCTCGAGCTCTGGATGAACCCCGTCGGCGAGGCCGCCCCGTTCGTGGCGGGCAGCCTGGTGGAGTCGCTGAGGCTCGCCGGCGCGAAGGAGCCGAAGGTCGACGTGGTGCCGGGGAAGGCGCCCGAGGCGACGTTCGTCATCCGCTGGAGCGAGTGAGTCTTCGTGGACGTGGACGTGGACGTGGACGTGGACGGCTTCTTGCGGCCCTGCCACAGCCGTCCACGTGCACGTTCACGTCCACGTCACGTTGCGATGAAAGCATCGGGGCCCGCATCCGCCGTCGCGGAGGGGCCCCGATACCTACGGCGATGACGTGATGCTGCTCAGAACTGGTGCGCTTCGGTCGAGTCTTCGAGGGCCTTCGTGGCCGTCTTGCCGCTCGAGATGACCTCGGCGACCGCGTCGAAGTAGCCGGTGCCGACCTCGCGCTGGTGGCGCGTCGCGGTGTAGCCGGCGCTCTCGTTGGCGAACTCGGCCTGCTGGAGCTGCGAGTAGGCGGCCATGCCCGACTCGCGGTAGCCCTGCGCCAGCTCGAACATCGAGTGGTTCAGCGCGTGGAAGCCGGCGAGCGTCACGAACTGGAACCGGTAGCCCATCGCGCCCAGCTCGCGCTGGAACTTCTCGATGGTCTGCGGGTCGAGCTTCTTGCGCCAGTTGAACGACGGCGAGCAGTTGTACGCGAGCATCTTGCCGGGGAACTCCTTGTGCACCTCGTCGGCGAAGCGCTTCGCCTCGGCGAGATCGGGCGTCGACGTCTCGCACCACAAGAGGTCCGCGTACGGCGCGTAGGCCTTCGCGCGGGCGATGGCGAACGAGAGGCCGTCGTCCTTCAGGCGGAAGAAGCCCTCGGAGGTGCGCTCCTTCGAGGCGATGAACGGCAGGTCGCGCTCGTCGATGTCGGTGGTGAGCAGCTTCGCGCTCTGCGCGTCGGTGCGCGCGACGAGAATCGTCGGCACGTCGAGCACGTCGGCGGCGAGGCGCGCGGCGGTCAGCGTGCGAATGAACTGCGACGTGGGGATCAGCACCTTGCCGCCCATGTGGCCGCACTTCTTCTCGCTGGCGAGCTGGTCTTCGAAGTGAACGCCGGCGGCGCCCGCCTCGATCATGGCCTTCATCAGCTCGAACGCGTTCAGCGGGCCGCCGAAGCCGGCCTCGGCGTCGGCGATCATGGGGGCGAGCCAGTGACGCTCGTGCTTCCCTTCCGCGTGGTCGATCTGATCGGCGCGGCGGAGCGCGGCGTTGATCTTGCGCACCAGGTTCGGCACCGAGTCGACCGGGTAGAGGCTCTGGTCGGGGTACATCTGGCCCGACGTGTTGGCGTCGGCGGCGACCTGCCAGCCCGAGATGTAGATCGCCTCGAGGCCGGCGCGCACCATCTGCACGGCCTGGTTGCCCGTGAGGGCGCCGAGCGCGGGGACGAACGCGCGGGTGTTGAGGAGCTCCCACAGGCGCTCGGCGCCGAGGCGCGCGAGGGTGTACTCGACCTTCACGGAGCCGCGCAGCCGCTCGACGTCGGCGGCGGAGTACGGGCGCGTGATGCCCGCGAAGCGCCGATCATGAACGGTGGGAGAAGAGGCCGGTTGAATGCGCGGAACTGCGGTCATGGTCATGCTCCTTCGTGGGGTGTGTGCAGCAACTGCCGGTAGGCCGGAATCGTGAGGAAGTCGTCGAGGTCGTCGGAGAGCGAGAGCGCGCGGAACAGCGTGCGTGCCTCGGAGAAGCGGCCGTTCGAGTACTCGGCGAGCTCTTCGCGCATGAGCTCGTCGAGCCGCTCGGGAGCGACGAGGCCCGCGTGAACCTGCTGCCACACCTGCGCGCGCGAGATCTCGGCGGTCGCCGCGTCTTCCATCAGGTGGTACAGCGGCACGCACCCCTGCCCGCGCAGCCAGGCCTCGATGTAGCGGACGCCGACGCGAACGTTGTGGCGCAGGCCCTCTTCGGTGCGCGTGCCCTCGGGCACCTTGAGCAGATCGGCCGCCGTGACCTTCACGTCTTCGCGCAGGCGGCCGAGCTGGTTCGGCGTCTTCATGTGCTCGTCGAAGATGTCCTTCGCGACCTTCACGAGCGCGGGGTGGGCGACCCAGGTGCCGTCGTGGCCGTCGGTGACCTCGCGCAGCTTGTCGGCGCGCACCTTCGCCATCGCGGCGTCGTTCGCGGCCGGGTCGTCCTTGATGGGGATCTGAGCGGCCATGCCGCCCATCGCGTGCGCTCCGCGGCGGTGGCAGGTCTGGATGAGCAGCTGCGCGTAGGCGCGCAGGAACCCGCGATCCATCGTGAGCTGGCCGCGGTCGGGCAAGAGCACGTCGGGCTGCTTCTTGAGGAAGCTGAACATGTAGTCCCAGCGGCCGCAGTTGAGGCCCGCCGAGTGCTCGCGCAGCTCGTAGAGGATCTCGTGCATCTCGAACGCCGCAGGGAGCGTCTCGATGAGCACGGTCGCCTTCGTGGTGCCGCGCCCGATGCCCAGCCGGTCTTCGGCCCAGGTGATGACGTCGTTCCAGAGGCGGGCCTCGAGGTGGCTCTCGATCTTCGGGAGGTAGAAGAACGGGCCGGTGCCGCGCGACGCCTGCTCCTTGGCGTTGTGGAAGAAGAAGAGGCCGAAGTCGAACAGCGAGGCCGACATCGCAGCGCCGTCGACGAGCACGTGCGCCTCTTCGAGGTGCCAGCCGCGCGGGCGGACGAAGAGCGTCGCGATGGTGTCGTTGAGCCGGTACTGCTTGCCGGTGTCGGGCGCCTGGTACGTGAGCGTGCGGCGCACGGCGGCCTGCAGCGCGAGCTGGCCCTCGACGAGGTTGCTCCACGTCGGCGCGAGCGAGTCTTCGAAGTCGGCCATGAAGACGTTCGCGCCGCTGTTGAGGGCGTTGATGATCATCTTCGGCTCAGCAGGCCCGGTGATCTCGACGCGGCGGTCGGCGATGACGTCCGGCACCGGTGACACCTTCCACTCACCGTCGCGAACGGCCTGGGTCTCTCTTAGGAAGTCGAACGGAGCCTTGTGCCGTCGCTTCAGGAGCTCCTTGCGCCGCGGGCCGAACGTCTTCTCCAGGCCCTCCAGAAAGCTCAGGGCGTCGGGCGAAAAGAGCCCCGCGGGTGCCGCTCCCTTCAACACGAGGGTCGAGCCGGTCATCGGTTCACCTGAAAATTCGTCAATCTGGTCGTCGCGTTCCCACATATCGGCGTAAGCAGCAAAATAAGCCTCACTTTCTTGGATGACAACATGCGTTGTTTTTTCGACTTCAGTTAATTGTCAATGCGTGCAAAAGCTGACTGATTCGGCGCTGTAAACGAACGGTGCGACGTGAGGCGGTGGATCATTGACTGCCGTAAATCGATCGGGGCGCGACATTTCGAGGTGCGAGGCCCTTCGTTTTGCCGTTCAACTCTCACTGGAGCCTCCATGAAAAGCGCCATCGTTGCCCTCGCCGTCAGCTTCGCACTCGGGTTCGCGGTCTCCAGCGTCGCGGCGCCGGCACCGCGAAGTGAAGCGCCGAAGTGCAAGGCCGCGGGCCAATCGTGCGACTCCGCCGGAGACTGCTGCTCGCGCATGTGCCGCAAAGATACGAAGAAGTGCAGCTGAGCTGGAGAGCTAGTCGTGGCCGCCCGGCGGCATGCCGCCGTCTTCGCTGGCGTTCGAGTCGCGCTTCGCCGGAGCCGGGCCGAGCACGCGCCGCGCGACGAGCCAGATGGCCGCCACGAGCACGCCGGCGCCCCCGACCAGGATGCCGAGCTTCGTTCCGGGATCCACGTCTCGAGCGTAGCTCGACGGGTGCCGGTCTGCGCGGAGCCAGAGGGCATCGGCGACGACCGCCGCGGTCGTCGCGCTGCACGACGGCCGACAGAGATGCGGCAGGGCTTTGCGCTCGTGGAAGCCGAGCCCGGTCGCTCGCGGCTACTCGGCTGGGTTTGCCCTCAGCGTCGGAGAAAAAACCGCGCCAAGTCGTTCTGGCGACCCGCCACGAGCTCGACTGTGGCCTGCGAAGCCCGCAACCGCATCTCTGTCTGCCCGTCGATCGGCGCTCCGAGCTCGGCGGTTGTCGCCTCGGAGTCTCTGGCTGCGATCGATGTCAGATCCGCGTGAGACCGTCGCGGCATGAAACACCGAGCCGACGAAGACCACCGCAGCATCGACGCGAAGCTCGCCGACCTCGCGCGCGAACAGTACGGGCTCATCTCACGAACGCAGGCGCTGACGATCGTCTCGAGCGCGACGCTCGATCGCCGCGTCTACGACGGGCTGTGGCTCAGGGTCCGGCCCGGCGTGTATCGCGCCGCCGCTGTCGGCGTGAGCTGGCATCAGGCCGTGATGGCCGTTTGCCTCCAAATGCCCGACGCCGTCGCGTGCGGTGTGACTGCGGGGTGGCTCTACGGGCTCGACGGACTCGGCCGCTCGGCTCCGACGCGCATCGAGGTCATGGTGCCGCGCACGCGCAACCCGAACTGCGCAGACGTCACCGTCCACCGCGCCCGGCGCTTCGACGGCGAGTGGACCCGCCGCGACTCCATTCGCGTCACCCACCTGCCGCGCACCCTCATCGACCTCGCCGGGCAGCTCGACCCGAACGACGCCGAGCTCGCGCTCGACTCCGCGCTCCGGACCCGGCCCGGCCTCAAGAGCTGGCTCGCCCGCGTGCTCGCGACGTGGTCGCCTCGCTGCGGCGGCGGCCCGCAGCGCCTGCGCCAGCTGCTGTCGCTGCGCCAGTCACCCAGCGACAGCGGGCTCGAAGTCCGCTTCGAGCAGCTGCTGCGCACGTCGGGCCTGCCCGAGCCGACCTACCGCTCGCCCGTCTACGACGAGCACGGCCGCATCGGCAGCCTCGACTACATCTGGGCCGACCACGGCATCATCCTCCAGACCCACGGCTGGCAGTGGCACGGCTACCGCCAGCGCTGGCAGACGGACATCGAGCAGCGCCGCCGCCTCAGCGTCGGCAACTGGAAGATCATCGAGGTCACCCGCCACGATCTCGAGGCCCCGGGCGGGCCCGCCGAGATCATCCGGCTCCTGCGCGGTGCTTTCGCGAACCCGGCTGCGTTTTCTCTCAACGCCTGGGGGTAAACGGAGCCAGGATGCGCCGATGCCCGCGTCGCTCGCCTCGATGCTGCCCGCCGAGGCCACGGCCGACGCCGTCCTCGATCGGTTCGTCGAGTGGGTCTCGCAGAGCAACCTCTCGCTCTACCCGCACCAGGAAGAGGCCATTCTCGAGCTCCTCGGCGGCAAGCACGTCGTGCTGTCGACGCCGACCGGCAGCGGCAAGTCGCTCGTCGCCTTCGCGCTGCACTTCAACGCGATGGCCCGCAAAGAGACGAGCTTCTACACGTGCCCCATCAAGGCGCTCGTGAACGAGAAGTTCTTCGCGCTGTGCGAGGCGTTCGGGCCCGAGAACGTCGCGCTCATGACCGGCGACGCCGCCGTGAACCGCAACGCGCCCATCGTGTGCTGCACCGCCGAGATCCTCATGAACCTCAGCTTGCGCGAAGGCCGCCGGTTCGCCGACTGGGTCGTGATGGACGAGTTCCACTACTACGGCGACAAGGAACGCGGCGTCGCCTGGCAGGTGCCCCTGCTCACGCTGCCCGAGACCACCTTCCTGCTCATGTCGGCGACGCTCGGCGACGTCACCGCGATCACGAAGCCGCTCGAAGAGCTGACGGGCAAGGGCGTCGCCGAGGTCCGCAGCGCGCGCCGCCCGGTGCCGCTCGAGTACTCGTACGCCGAGACTCCGCTGCACGAGACCGTGCAGAAGCTGCTCGAGAGCGGCCGCTCGCCCGTCTACCTCGTCAACTTCTCGCAGCGCGCCGCCGCCGAGCAGGCGCAGAACCTGCTCTCGATCGACTTCCTCACGAAGGCGCAGAAGGAGCGACTGAAGGAAGCGGTCGCGGGGACCCGCTTCGACACCCCGTTCGGGAAGGACCTGAAGCGCCTGCTGCTGCACGGCGTCGGGCTCCATCACGCGGGCCTGCTGCCGAAGTACCGGCGCCTCGTCGAGCGGCTGTCGCAAGAGGGGCTCTTGCAGGTCATCTCGGGCACCGACACGCTCGGCGTCGGGGTCAACATTCCGATTCGCACGGTGCTGCTGACGCAGCTGTGCAAGTTCGACGGCGAGAAGACGGCGCAGCTCACGGTGCGCGACTTCCTGCAGATCAGCGGGCGCGCGGGCCGCAAGGGCTTCGACGACAAGGGGTACGTGGTGGCGCAGGCGCCGGCGCACGTGATCGAGAACCTGAAGCTGCAGCAGAAGAAGGACAGCGGGAAGAAGGTGGTGCTGCAGAAGCCGCCGACGAAGGGCTACGTGCACTGGGATCAGAGCACGTTCGAGAAGCTGCAGACGCGCCCGCCCGAGCCGCTGGAGTCGCGCTTCACGCTGAGCCACGGCCTCATCGTCAACCTGCTGCAGGCGAACGCCGAGTCGTCGGTCGGAGGCTACCGGCGCCTCGTCGAGCTGATCGGCAAGCACCACGGCCACCTGCAGGCGAAGCAGCGGCTCTACAAGCAGGCGCGCGTGCTCTTGCGAAGCCTGCTCGCGGCAGGACTGGTGGTGCACGAGCGGCGCACATCGACCATGGCTGCCCACCTGGTGCTGCAACCCGGGCTGCAGGCGAGCTTCTCGCTGCACCACACGCTGTCGCTGTTCATGCTCGAGACGCTGGGCAAGCTGGACAAGGCGGTCGAGGGCTACGCGCTGCACCTGCTGTCGCTGGTCGAGTCGATCCTCGAGAGCCCCGACGCGGTGCTGTACGCGCAGCTCGACAAGGTCAAAGGTCAGAAGGTCGCCGAGCTGAAGGCGCAGGGCGTCGAGTACGAGCAGCGCATGGAGGAGCTCGAGAAGCTCACCTGGCCGAAGCCCGACGCCGACTTCATCTACGGCCACTTCAACGCGTTCGCCGAGAAGCACCCGTGGGTCGGCCAGGAAGACGTGCGGCCGAAGTCGATCGCGCGCGAGCTGTTCGAGACGTGCGCGACGTTCAACGACTACATCAAGGACTACGGGCTGCAGCGCAGCGAGGGCGTGCTGCTGCGCTACCTGTCGGAGGCGTACAAGACGCTCGCGACGAACGTGCCTGAAGGAGCGCGCGACGAGGGCGTCGAAGACGTGCTCGCGTTCCTGCTGACGACGCTGAAGCAGGTCGACTCGAGCCTGCTCGAAGAGTGGCAGGGCATGCGCGAGGAGCCGGGGCCGAAGAGGCCGGCGGCGTACGAGCCTCCGCCGCGGAAGCCGCCCGACCTCGGCGCCGACCCGAAGAAGCTGGCCGCCCGCGTGCGCGCCGAGTTGCACCGGCTCGTCGTGGCGCTCGCGCGCAAGCGCTACGAGGAGGCCGCCGAGATGGTGCCGAGCTCGTCGGGGTGGACGGCGGAGCGGTTCGAAGCCGAGCTGCAGCCGTACTGGGCGAAGTACGGCGCCCTCGACACGACGCCGCGGGCACGGCAGGCGTCGCTCACGCAGGTGGAGCCGGGCGACGAGCCGCGCGTGTGGCGGGTGCGGCACGCGCTGGTGTCGCCAGACGGGGAGCAGGACTTCATGCTCGAGGGCCAGGTCGACCTGCGCGGGCGCGAAGACTCGGACGAGCCGCTGTTCGATCTGCGGCGCATCGCGGAATAGAACGCGGCCCATGCGAAAGATCGTGATCGCAGTGGCGCTCGCTCCGCTGCTGCTCGTCGGTGGGGTGCTCGCGATTCCCGACGCGGCGCCGCCGTTCGTCTCGGGGAAGCGCAACGCGCCGAAGCCGCCGGAGGGCGTCGAGCACGCCGAAGACCACTTCACCGGCAAGAATGGCGTGGAGCTGTTCTGCCAGTCGTGGCGGCCGGCGACCGAGCCGCGCGCGGCGGTGGTGATCGTGCACGGCCTGAAGGACTACTCGGATCGCTACACCGATTTCGCTGCGTCGCTGGTGAAGCGCGGGTACGCGGTGCACGCGCTCGACCTGCGCGGCCACGGCGCGTCGACCGGCGACCGCGTGTGGGTCGGTGCCTTCGGCGACTACGTCGAGGACGTGGAGACGTTCATGAAGCGGGTTCAGGCGAAGGAGCCCGGGAAGAAGGTGTTCCTCTTCGGGCACAGCATGGGCGGGGCGATCTCGACGCTGTACACGCTGACGCGGGAGCCGAAGCCGGCCGGGCTCATCACGTCGGCGGCGGCGCTGAAGACGACGGAGCCCGGGCCGCTCGTGGGCTTCGTGAAGCTCATGGGCGACCTGCGGCCGCGGGCGGCGATCTTCGAGCTGAACGACGCCGACTTCAGCCGCGACCCGGCGGTGGTGGCGGCGATGCCGTTCGACCCGCTGATCTACGACGGCAAGGCTCCGGCGCACACGGCGGCCGAGGTGATCGGAGCGATCGCCGAGCTTCGGGCGCGGGCCGCGACGCTCGACGTGCCGCTGCTCGCGCTGCACGGGTCGGCCGACAAGGTGACTCCGCCGGCGGGCAGCGACGAGCTGGTGGCGGCCGCGAAGACGGCGGACAAGAAGGTGCTGCGCTACGAGGGGCTGGTGCACGACCTGGTGCACGAGCCCGAGAGGCAGAAGGTGTACGACGACGTGGCGGCGTGGCTCGACGCGCACACGGCGCAGTGACCTGCGCGCAGCCAGAGACGCCCGGCGACGACCGCCGGGGTCCGGCGCTGCACGCCTGCCGACAGAGATGCGGCAGTTCATTGCGCTCGCTCTGCCAGTACCCTCGAGCCAGCCCACCGCTCCTACCGCGCCTTGTCCACTTGCAGCTGCGCTCGTGCGCGCGTCGCGCGCGGGGAAGGTCTGCCGCAGCTCCGTCGGCCGTCGGTCGAGGCCCAGGTGAGCGGTCGTCGCGCAGGAGTCGCCGGCAGCGACCAGGCCTGCGGCTCGACCCGCATCGCGTTCTGGCGGGCCATGCTCCTGACGACCGGCGGTCTTGCTCCGGTCGGCGCACGACGGCGGCGGCAGACGGTGATGCGGCGATCTGCTCCGCGCGCCCAGGCGTCACCTGTCTTCTGTGGCAGTTTGGTGTTGGTGGAACGACACCGAACTTCCACAGTTCAGCGCTTCTTCCACTTGCAGCTGAACTCGTGCGCCGTGTCGCCGCGCGACGGGCACGCCGACTCGTGGCCGTCGATCACGTCGACGCCGAGCGCGTTCATGGTCGCCGTCATCCAGCCCTCCATGAGCCGGCAGTGCTGCCCCGCCATCTCGGGGAAGCCCTCGATGCGCAGCAGGGTGTCGCCGGGCTCCCAGCGCACGGCCTCCATGACGCCGGCGTTGCGGTAGTAGCTCGGCCACACGCGGGAGCAGCCGCGGATCAGCCGCTCGGTGCTCGCGATGGCGAGGTAGATCTTGAAGACGGTGTTGATGTCGCGGACGCCGCTGCTGGCACCGAGCGAGCGGCAGTACGACGGGTGACCGCCGCCGAACCGCATCTCGAGCGTGCTCAGGAAGCCCGTGTAGGCAGCGTACGGATACCAGTTGCCGTGAATGATACGGCCGGCAAACACCGCGCGCGTCGCAGGCGGAGTCGCAGGTAGCAGATCGGTGACGGCCGAGCGGCCGTGCGCCTCGCGGATGTGGTTGATGATGCCGAGGAAGGCGCGGCCGCTGACTTCGGGTTGGGGCACGAGAAGAGGACGCTCTTCTATCTCGCCCGTGCTGACGCGACCATGACGCAGCGCCGCCGCGTTGGCCGCATGCTCGAGGCATGGAAGCAAAGGTGAAACCGAGATTTCGTGGAAGCTCGCACTTCATCGCCTTCTTCGTGGCGGCGTTCTGCGGCACGGCGCTGGTGATGCTGACTCCGCTGAAGGGCGGGCCGTGGGTGGGCGCGACGATCTACGCGATCTGCCTCGCGCTGATGCTCGGAGCGTCGGGCTTCTATCACCGGCCGATGTGGAGCCCGCGCGTGCGCGCCGTGCTCAAGAAGCTCGACCACGTCGCGATCTTCTTCCAGATCGCGGGCACGTACACCGCCTTCTGGACGCTGACGCCGGCGGAGCTGCGCTCGAACGCGCTGCTTGCGGTGATGTGGGGCTGCGCCATCTCAGGCGCGGTGCTGTTCTCGATCTTCACGGACGCGCACCGGGCGCTGCGCGCGGCGGTCTACGTCGCGCTGGGGCTCTCGACGATCCCGCTGGCCGCGGTGATGCCGCAGGTGATCGGCTGGGGCCCGAGCGCGATCGTGCTGGTGAGCTCGGCGCTCTACATCGTGGGGGCGGCGGTCTACGCACGCCGCTGGCCGAATCCGAACCCGCGCGTGTTCGGCTACCACGAGGTGTTCCACGTCTTCGTGGTGCTCGCGGCGGCCGCCCAGTTCTGGGCGGTGGCGCACCAGCACCTCAGGCTGCCGCAGTGACCTCGGCGGTGCCCTGCGCCTGCACGGGGAACAGCTTCGGCACGTCGCGAATGAAGCGCACCTGATTCGAGAAGCCGCTCTCCTTCCGCCGCACCCACAGGAGCCGCACGCTGCCGTCGTTCGAGTAGAAGTGCATGAGCCCGTCATCGCTGACGACGCCGGCGAGGCTCGCGCGCGGCACCTCGTCGATCTCGAGCACGTCGGCGCCGGGCTTGTTCTTCTGCAGGTGCACGAACAGCACGCGCTGGTTCGTCAGCACGCCGTACGCCGCCTTGTCTCCGGGCACGAGGTCGCCGTTCATCGTCATCGGCTCGGGGAACCCGAACGCCTGCTGCTCGATCTGCTCGTTCGCCTTGAGCGCGGGCCGCACCGCCTCGTTGACCATGCGGTCCCTCTCGGTCTCGAGCGCGGGCGGGCCCATGCTCAGCGGAGCCTCGAGATCTTCACGCAGGCGCTTCTTCTTCCGCGCGCTGGTCCACCAGGTGAACGCGACGATGATGCCGATGAGGAGCCACAGCGAGTAGCCGACTCCGTATTTCCACAGCGGTACCGAGTACTCGGGCAACGGGTCGGGCATGAGGCCCTCGGCCTGCAGCTCCTTCAGCTCGGCGCCCTCGGGCATCGGGTAGAAGTAGTTCTTGGAGACGGCGAGCACGTAGCCGTCGTCTTTCATGTAGACGCCGGCGCCCACGAACATCGTGGTGGTCTTGTAGGCGAGGCAGAGTCCCTCGTTCTCGGCGCCCTTCACGCCCACCGTGGCGATGCACTCGATCGACTCGTCCTTGCCGAAGATCAGCTTTCCCATGAGGCTCATCGTGGGAGCAGCCGGCAGAGGTTTTGAACCGTCGGCTCAGTATTTTCTGGGCGCGCCTCGGCGCACTCCCTCTCGGCCGCAGGGCCTCGATCGGCCGGCACAGGAAGCCGGACGCTCGCTCGAGGCGCTCAGTACACGGGGTTCGCGTAGATCTCCGAGATGCTGCGCTGCGACTCCAGCACCTGGATGTAGTTCTTGAGCACGGTGGTCGTGTACGCGTCGCCGGGCACCATGAGCCCCTTCAGCTCCTCGGCGCGGGCCAGCATGCGGGCGGCGACGCCGGTCTCGATCACGCCGTTCTTGTACGAGACGGCCGTGTACACCTTGCCGGAGAACGGGTCGGTGAAGCTGACGGTGGGCAGCGACGGCATGATCGCGGCGCCGTTGCCGGCGACCCAGATGCGCGACGAGTCGGCGTAGGAGTTGTCGAACGTCGCGGGCAAGAGCGCGCTGCCGAGCGACGCCATCCACAGCTGCACGGTGAAGCCGACCTGCGGGTCGACCGCGACCGTGCCGGCGGGAGGCACCGTGATCGGCTTGCTGATCGGCCGCTCGACGTAGTTCATGCCGTCGTAGACGGGCCCGTAGCGGTCGTAGCGGTTCGTGAGCGCTCCGGCCCAGAAGTCGTTGATCTGCTTCGGATACAGGCGCGCGAAGTTGATGGCGTACTGGCGGAGGTCGGACGACGAGTCCTTCCCGATGAAGTACGTCTCGGGGTCGGTCAGCTCGGCGATCGCGGCGATCTTGTCGGTGAAGCTGCCGAGGTGATGCAGCCGCTCGTACCAGAAGTAGCCCGAGTCGTACTCCCACTCGGTGACGAAGTACCGGCCCTCACCGAGCGGCAGCGTGAAGTCGGGTGGGTACATCGGGTCGAAGTACGAGTCCTGCAGGTAGATGTCGCGGCCGTCGTCGCCGGCGTACAGCACGTAGGGGCCGGGCGTCGGAGTCGTCACGATGTCGCCGAGCAGATCGAAGCCATCGCTCACCGCCTGCGTGAACGGGCCCCAGCCGTTCGGGTCGATCCAGAAGTTTCGGCTGTTGGGGTCGGTGTCGTCGTACAGGTCGGCGCGGTAGAGCACGTAGAACTGCATCGCGTTGCGAAGGGTCTCGAGGTACCGGAAGTACAGGCGGTCGAGGTGGGCCTCGGGGTCGAAGTCGAGCCGCTGCCGGCGGAAGTCGTCGAAGATGTAGTAGCCCTTGTAGCGATCGACGACGTCGCGGACGACCTCGTAGACGTCGGCCCCGCGGTCGTAGGCCGCACAGCCGATCGACGCGCCCTCGAACTCGTCGCTGCAGAACGCGTACGGCACCACCATGCGGCCCATCGGGTCGGCGTCGACCGCGTCAGCCGCGGGGCACTGCGGCGCGATCTTCTGCTTCGTGATGCTCGAGAACGGCATGTCGGCGCGCGCCTCGAGCGTCACCAGCGTCGGCAGCTTCGTGTAGTGCGACGAGACCCAGTTGTTGCCCTGGCAGTCGACGAGCAGCGGAGCGGGCTCACCGTACGTCACCCCCACCTGCAGGCCGCCCATGACGAACTTGTCTTTCACGTCGGTGAAGACCTCGACGAGCTGGCCGTAGCCGAACTTGAGCGCGGCGCGGTCGTACTTGCCGAGGCCGTCGAGGTCGGTGTTGAAGTTGGCGCCGTAGTCCATGATCGAGCTCTGCTGGAACTCGCTGATGCCGGCGCGCAGGCCGTTCGGCTTCTCGACGCCCTCGAGCTCGGCCTGGGTCACCGGGTCGACGTAGCGCGGGCCGGTCGCGCCGTTGCCGACGCGCAGGTCCCAGTACGACTTCGGGTAGTTCATCGGGTCGAACGAGCCGGCGAAGTTGTGGCGCAGGCCGACGGTGTGACCGACCTCGTGGAGGGCGGTCGAGAGGAACACCTGCTCGCGGATGACGCGCCAGATGTCGCCGGCGTTCTTGCCCTTCTGCGCGAGCGCGAAGCCGTAGACGGTGTCGTCCATCGAGCCGGCGAGGTCGACGCCCTTCGCCGAGAGGCGCTTGCGCATCTCGCGGATGACGCGGGCGTGAGCGGGCGACATGACGAGCGCGGGGCGCACCTTCGAGACGTCGACTCCGGCGAGGGCGGTGCGGGGGTCGATGCCGCGGCGCATGAGGACGTCGGGGCCGAGCAGCTGCTTCTCGATGTTCGTGCCGTCGAGCTGGTGGAGGCGCTTCAGCGAGAGCCCGGGATCGGTGCCGAGCAGCGAGCCCTTGCGGAGCTCGGCGAGGCGGTCGTGCGACGACGCGTGCAGCTCGCGAACGCTGTTCTTGCGCAGGCGCGGCGTCTTGGGGAGCGCGCGCATCCACGAGGTGTCCATCTGGTTGAAGGCGTCGGCGATCTCGGACTCGCCGAGCGTGCGGGAGCGCGGGCCGTAGAGCTGGCCGTCGAGCCACGCCTTCACGTTCTCGCCCTCGATGAACTTGTCAGGGGGGATCTCGCCGTTGACGAGGCGCACGATGTCGCGCGCGTAGCCGGCGTAGGCGTCGTTCGGGCCGCCGTAGACGTTCGCGGTCGACGAGATGACCTCGCCGGTCTCGGGGTCGTTCGAGTTCGGGCCGTAGCCGAGGAGGCCGGCGGAGGTGGGCTCGACGACCCAGTTGAGCAGGTTGTAGCGGATGTCGCCGAGGCGCACGTGCGTGCCGGGCTCGCCGCACCACGCGTGGTCGCCCTCCTTGACCGGGTTGTTGGTGCAGACGACGAACAGCGGCGCGGGCGAGTCTTTGCCGAGGAGCGACTTGTAGATGCCGCGGAAGACCTCGTCGTACTGGCGCTCGAGCTCCTTGGCGGCGGGCTTCAGGTCCTCGGGGAACTGATCGTTGACGTGGTAGACGATGGCGCGCGGGCCGAGCTCGAGGCTGGCGACGTTCTTCGGGTCCTCGAGGTTTCTGACCTCGTAGGGCCAGCTGCAGACGCCGGTGACGGAGCCGTCGGGGTGGATGACGGCCTCGGGGATCTCGGTCACGCAGCGGCGGCCGGGCATCTTGGAGCCGCAGTCGGAGTCGACCTTGCACGCGGCGTCGAAGTCGAGAGCGTGGCGCCAGATGTTGTGGCGGTTGATGAGGCGCTTCTTGCCCTCTTCGGTGAGGCCGTACTGCCGGTTGTAGGTGAGGCGGTCGACGGTGAAGAAGCCGAAGCGCTCCATCATCTTGTCGTCGTAGACGAGCGGCTCGTAGTCGCGGCGCTCGGCGCGCATGAAGCTGTTGCGGACCTTGATGGTCTGCGGGGAGCAGTCGGTGGTCTGGTACTCGAGCCAGCAGATGGGCCAGGTGCTGCCGTCTTCGAACGTGTAGAGCTGGGGCGAGACGATGAGCTTCTGGGTGACCTCGAGGTAGTCGGCGGGCTGGCCGTCTTCCTTGCGCTCGATGCGCATGTGATCGGGATCTTTGGGGTCGGTGACGGCGTAGGGCGCGGGGTCCTGCTTGAAGTTCTGGAACTGGGGGGACTCCCAGTCGGCGAGGAAGTTGAAGTTGGTGACGGTGTTGTTGCTCCAGTCGACGCGGATGAAGCGGCGCTCGTGCCACTTGCGCTCTTCGTTCTCGACGACCTTGTCGTACTCCTCGCCGGTGGCGGAGTTGTACTCGCGGACGATGTCGAAGTGCTTCTCGATGCGGAAGGCGGCGACGGGAGCGCCGAGGTAGCCGGGCGTCACGTCTTCGGTGCCCTTGATGTACTCGTAGGCGCGGCGGGCGATGAGCTGGTGCTCCTGGATGTCCCAGCGGATCTTCTCCATCTCGTTCTCGCCCTGCTCGCCGGTGAAGGTGAAGCCGGTGGTGAACGGGACGCCGACGACGGTCTGGCGGAAGTAGAAGACGCCCTGGAGATCGTTCTTGGAGATGGCGCCTTCTTGAACGGTGTTGCGCGTCTCGGAGGGAGCGGCGCAGGCGGCGAGCGCGAGGCTCGCGAGGAAGGCATGACGGCGGGTCATTGCTTCGGCTCCTTGGGTCCGGCGATGGCAGCGGCGATGCCCTCGGCGTTGGCCGAGAACGAGAGATACAGAGTCGTGTGGTTGTCGCGGGTCGACTCGAAGAACGGCTGGGCGAGCCGGCCGTCGAGGGTGCGCAGCGGGCGGAAGGTCGAGACGCCGAGCGAGACGCCGAGGAAGGAGTAGTGCCAGTCGACGCTGGCGAGGAACCACTGCTCGTCGCGCCAGGCGCCTGGGCGGCCGAGGCCGTCGCGGCAAACGTCGACGCCGGCCATGCCGATGGGGTTGCAGCCGCCGGTGACGTCGTAGGGCTTGGTGTTGAAGAGGAAGTACATGGCCGAGAGGCTGAAGCCCTTCGGCAGCTCGAACGTGGCCCACAGGCCGTTGACCATCATGAACTGGGGGTTGGCCTCGCCGGTGCTACTCGGAGTCCACGTGGCTTCCGAGTTGCCGTTGATGGTGACGGGAGTGCCGAGCGGAGCGATGGAGCCCTGAGTGCGCGAGTAGAAGAAGTAGGTGGGGCGGGCCATGTAGCCGAGGCTGAGGCGCTCGAAGAAGGTGCGCTCGAGGATGAGGCCGGGGCCGAGGCTGGCGATGAAGCCGGCGTTGCGGCTGCCGGTGCTGGTGGGGAGCAGCGAGCGAATCGACGCGCTGACGCTGACGCCGGCGCCGGGGATGGTGAAGAGGCGGCCGTGGGCGAGCTGGAGGAACATGTCGCCGAGGAGCGCTCCGTTGCTGCGGGGGCCGCTGGCCTGGGCGCGGCCGGTGGCGGCGGCCTCGGGAGTGCCGAGGGTGCCGGGGGTGAGGAAGACGTCTCGGCTCGCGTAGCCGGTGGAGTTGAAGCGGGGGTCGTTGCCGGCGACCTGGGCCTCGACGGGGATGCGCGCGGTCAGGTTGAGCTTGTCGAACCAGGTGCCCTTGAAGAGCATCTTGCCGAAGGCCCACGACGGCTCGACCCAGAGCGTGAAGGAGTTCGAGTAGCCGCCCTCGCCGAAGTAGACGCCGCTGGAGTTGAAGACGGTGAGCGAGAGATCGAAGCCCTTGAGCTTGGCGTCGGCTTCGCCTTCGACGCCGGTGGCGCCGGCGGTCGGCGATTGCGTCAGAACGAATGAGATCAGCAGCGCAGAGACCATCGACCGGGAGCGCGCAAATACGGTCTCTCCGAGGTGACAGTCAAACCAGCGACTCTCAGCGGGTGAGAATCACGGCGGCTTGCATTTGCCGGCGGAGCCGGCGGCGAAGATGGCGGCGACCTCGGTGGCGGTGAGCGCGCGGTCGTAGATCGTCAGCTCGTCGATGTCGCCGTCGAACCTGAAAGCGCTCGTGCCGCCGCTGCCGATGCGCACGGGCTGGGTGGAGGATTGATACGGCGGCGTGAACTGCAGCGCTTCGATCTGCTGCACGCCGTTCAAGTAGCAGCGCATCGCGAGGCCGTCCCAGGTGCCGGCGATGTGGTTCCACGCGTTGACCGTGAGCGGATTCGCGCCGTCGATGTACGTCTGGATGGTCGGTGACTTGAAGAGCGAGAAGTAGATGCCGCCCATGCCGCCGATGCCGAGGATGTACGCGGAGTCGGGGCCGGAGCCGTCGAGCTGCTTCGAGAAGATTCGGTTGTAGCCGGTGGGGGTGCTGCGCGGCCGGACCCAGGCCTCGAAGGTGAGCGCGGTCTGAGGCGTGAGGTTGGAGGGGTTGGGGACCTCGAGCAGCGCGGTGCTGATCGGGAAGCTGAACGCGTCGCCGACGCGGCCGGGGATCTGGGTGGCTCCGCCGCTGGCGATCGCGTTCTGGGCGCCGACGATGTCGGTGGCGGTGCCGCCGTCGAAGGCGTCGCCGTCCCACCAGGCGAGGATGCCGGTGAGCGTGACGCAGCCGGAGTCGGGGACGAACCCGCCCGCAGTGCCGCCGCCCGCCATGCTGCCACTGCCGCCCGCCATGCTGCCACTGCCGCCCGCCATGCTGCCACTGCCGCCCGCGGTGCTGCCGCTGCCGCCCGCGGTGCTGCCGCTGCCGCCCGCGGTGCTGCTGCCGCCCGCGGTGCTGCCGCTGCCACCCGCGGTGCTCCCGCCGCCTGCGGTGCCGATGCCACCCGCAGTGCTGCCGCCACCCGCAGTGCTCCCACCGCCTGCGGTGCTCCCACCGCCTGCGGTGCCAGCGCCACCAGCAGTAGTGCTGCCGCCCGCGGTGCCGATGCCGCCCGCGTTACTCCCGCCGTCACCAGTGCCGCCATCAGGACGGTCGATGGTGGGCGGTCCGCACTGGCAGCCGATCCAGCACGTCGAAATGACGGCAGCGATCCGGGCACGCATCCGTGCGCAGGATACTGCTTCCTCGTGGCGACGGGCGGGCGTTACCGCAGGAACACACGAACCCGAGCACCGAGCTCCTTCTGTCTCCTCGTCGGCGCTGGCGGATTCTGAAGGGCCCGCCACAGCGCAAGCTGATCGGCGCGAGACAGCGACAGAGCACGGGACTGTGCGTCGTCGATGTCCAGCTCTGCGGCGCGAACGATGCGCGAACGCACGTAGTCGCTGAGGCTGAGCCCGCGCAGCTTCGCCGCTCGACGGAGCGTTGCCTTCTGTCTGGAATCCAACCGAAAGACGAGGCGGGCAGTCACGATGCGGATGCCACGAAATCGAACAGACTGCCGCCGTTGAGCGCCTTCAGCCCAACGTTCAGTTCTCGAATGATCTCGATGTGCGTCTGAACAGCCTGCCTGCTCTCGAGAATGGTCGAGACCATCAAGACGCCGTGCGCGGTGAACGCCAGGTCGCCCGACGGGTCGTAGACGAGCCAATCGTCGGGGAACCGATCGGGGTGCCGCGAAACGGCGTCGAGCAGCTTCGACGACGAGACTCCGTAGAGCAGCGCGACGTCGGCGCCCAGCATCACGTACGCGCCATCCAGCTTCTTGAACCGTAGTTTCTTGCCCATTCTCGGAGGAGTACCGCAGGGGTCTGACATCGTTGTAGACCGGCGGCGTGCAGGCGCACCGATGGCGACAGCTGCGAGCAGCCGCCGACATCATCGCGCGGCTGCCGCGCGCGACGACCGAGCTGTTCCGCCCGCAGGCGCTCTTCAACCACGCGCTGCTCGATCTGCTCGAGCGCTGGCCCGCGGTCGGCGACGATCTCGACCGCGAGTGCGACCGCCTCGAGAAGCTCGCGGTGGCGGCGGCGGCGCCTCCGCGCTCGCACCGGGGCGGCCTCGCGGGCCGGCTCGTGACGCTGACGAAGCGCGCGGTGCTGCCGGCGCTCGAGCTCGGCGCCGCTCCGTTGCTGCGCGTGCAGCACGACGTGAACCTCGACCGGGTGCGGGCGCTGCGAATGCGGCAGCCGTCGGTCGCGCGCGTGCACCTGCAGCACTTCGACACCCTGCTCGACGCGGCGCTGCCCGAGATCCTGCGCATCGACAGCTACGACGCCGCGTACCGCGAGTGGATCGCGAACGTCGAGTCGAAGCAGGCGGCGCCACCGCCACCGGCGATGCGCGTGACGATCGTCTGCGACGGCTCGCCATCGCCGGGGTGGCTGAAGGCGCTGCTGCAGCAGAAGGGCCCGTGGGAGTGCGTCTTCACGGAAGGCCCCGTGCCGCGCGACGCGCGCTTCCGCGTCGGCAAGCCGGAGTCGGCCACGACGGACTTCGTGCTCTGGGTGTCGGCGAGCTCGGAGCTGGCGCCGCACGCGCTCGCGACGTTCGCGCAGCACACCGACGTCGATCTCGCCTACGCCGACGAAGACCGCGCCGGCCGCGTCGAGCCGTTCTTCAAGCCGTCGTTCTGCAGCGAGCTGGCGCGCGAGCGCGACCTGCTCGGCGGAGCGGTCTGGGTGCGGCGCGCCGCGATGCGTGGCCCCATGCCGCTCGACTGGGCGCTGAAGGCGTCGAGCGTGCGCCGGGTACCGGCGGTGCTCAGCCACCGGGCGACTCCGTATTCCTACGCCGAGCGGCAGCGGCGCGAGGTGCCGCCGGGCACGAAGGTCAGCATCGTGGTGCCGTTCCGCGACAAGCCGGAGCTCTTGGAGCAGCTCTTGCGCTCGATGGAGCATCACGCTCCGGGCATCGACCACGAGTGGGTCTTCGTCGACAACGGCTCGACGGAAGCGCCGCCCGCCCTGCCTGGCCGGACGCTGCGTGACGACGGCCCGTTCAACTGGTCGCGGCTGAACAACCTGGGCGCGAAGCACGCGACGGGCACGCACCTGCTGTTTCTGAACAACGACGTGGAAGCAGCCAGCGACGGGTGGCTGCGGGTGCTGCTCGAGTACGCGTGCATCGACGGCGTGGGCGTGGTGGGAGCGAACCTCTGGTACCCGGACGGCACGATTCAGCACGCGGGGGTGGCGCTCGGGGTGAAGGGGCTCGCGGGCCACGTCTTCTCCCGCTGGCGCGAGGGGCACACGCCGTTCGGCACGCCGCTGCAGACGCGCACGGTGAGCGCGGTGACGGGTGCGTGCCTGCTGACGCCGCGGGCGCTGTTCGAGCAGCTCGGCGGCTTCGACGAGCGGCTGCCGATCAGCGGAGGCGACGTCGAGTACTGCCTGCGCACGAAGCTGCGCGTGCTGAACGTGCCGCACGTGAAGCTGATTCACCACGAGTCGCTGTCGCGCGGCGGCATCGGCTTGAGCCGCGAGAACCTGGAGCGCGAGGCGCTCGCGTACGGGCCGCACCTGCCCGACCGGTTCTACAACCCGAACCTCACGACGCTGTTCACGAGCTGCGCGCCGGCGATCGAGTGACGCGCGAGTCGCCTACGGCAGCCTGATGACGGCGACGCCCCCCGTGGAGTTGTCTCTGACGAGCACCCAGTTCTCGTCGGCTTCGATCATGTCGCCGCTCACCAACTTCGCGAGCTGCCAGGAGCCTGTGGTGTCCCGGGCCAGGCCGAGGGTCCACACGCAGCCGAGGTGAGGGAAGCCGAGGACGCCAACGCAGAGCTTGGGGACCTCTCCCCAAGCGGAGCGGAACTGAAACCAATACCCCGACGGTATCCACGGCCCCAGCGTCGCTTCGCCCGAAGCCACATTCAGCACCAAGCGGCCATTGGCCCACGTCCAGAACCCCTCCGGTCCGTACGCGACGATGGACGACATCGGTCCCGCGTGACAATCGAGCGCGCCGACTGCCGCGCCGACGGAGGTGCACTCCTGGCCGAACCGGATGATGCGAAGATTCGTCGAGTCCCACGCCGTCACCCATGCGCCGGGTGTGCCGGCATCGAAGCCCCATTGCTCAGTCGGCGACAGCAGCCCGGCGTCCGCCACGTACCGGAGGGCAACGGCGCTCAAGACGGGAATCGCGAAGTCGGCCGACGCGAACAGGCCGAGCGGCGGCTCAGGGAGTACGACGCGCTCTGCAGGGACGTCATCGACGTACCGCACGAGCTCGGGCGGTTCGTACGTCCAGATCGTGTTGCCGCTGCCCGCCATCGACGCCGAGGACACGCGACGAACGACTCCGCCGTCGGTGAAGAACTTCCCGCCGTCGGCCTGCTGGCAGAACACGGTGCCGTGAGCCGTCGTGAAGAAGTCCTGACAGTCGCGGGTCTCGGCCGCCGGCAGGCGATGGACGACCGGGCCGCCGAGCCGGTTGATCGCGACGTGCACCGTGGCGGTCTGAACGATCTGGCCCGGGTCGAAGGTGGCCGAGAGCCGAAGCGAATCGAAACCGTCCAGGCGCACCGAGACGTGCGTCCCGGTGAACCAGGGTGGCGCCGCCATGAGAGCGCTGCGCTGGTGCGGCACGCTGCCGCCATCGGGCCGCGTAACCGAGGTCATGACGTCGAACCCGGCGGGAACTGCGCAGGGCTGCCGCCGCGCCTGAACTCCCAGGTACACGGAGGCTTCAGCGGTGCCCTCGTCCAGGATGATCGTCTGGTGGCCGCTGGCCATGCCGTCGCCGCCGGCCGTGCCGCTCGGAATCGGGCTGTTGTGCAGCTCGCAGAGGCCGCCACCGGCTCCACCAACTCCGCCTCCCGGTCCATCACCGCCGCCCGCTCCTCCGCTTCCGCCGGCGGCTCCTCCGCACTCGCAGGCACCGAAGCTGAGCCCATCGGCGGCGCAGGTCTGAAGCCCCATGCTCGCCGCCGCAGGCACAGGCGACCTGTTCGTGCGGTACGCAGCCCGGCGGCGATTGCGTGCACGCTGAGAGCGCCAGTGAAGCGAGGACGAGTGCGTTTCGCACGACTACTGAACACCATACCCAACGAGCTCGCAGCTCAGGTAGGGGCGCGAGCCGCCGGGCGCACCGCCGATGAGCGTGCCGCTCCGTGAACCCGCCACTCTCGGCGTGAACGAGAGAGGCAGAGTGGTTGTCCCCGGCATCAGCACCACGCCGCCGTCGCCAGCGAAGGCGAACTCGCCTCCATCGATCTCGAGCTCGAGCAGCCGGCTCGTGAAATTCCTCACACGAACGTCCGCATATGACGTTCCACCCAGCAGCATGGCGTGGAAGTCGACGCGCTGCGGCTCACAGTCAGCGGCGACGAGGAGGCCGCGGCCGTGCAACTGAATCTCGTCAATTGGGCAGAGCTCGTGGGGGCGAACCCGAACCGACGCGCCGAGGTCGGTGGCGAGAGACGGCCGGAATTCAGCGGACAACATCAGCGGCTGCCCGGGCTGGAGAAAGTACGTGCCGGCGTCGAGCAGTCGAAAGTCACCCGGCACACTCTGCCAGTGCACATCGTTCACCTGGACGTGACCAGAGATCGGCATCTTGTTCACCACGAGGAATGTCGCGTGCGCAACCTCCTCGACGGGCACGTTGCCGAACTCCAACCGCATTGCGCCGCTGCAGTCGAGGAACACCGCGACAGCCTCAACCGACACGGTGGCTTCGCGGTCGTTCCATCCGAGCGTGAACGTCGTCGCCTTGCGCGCGAGCAACGAGATGTCGGGTGCCGTGAAGACGACGTCGAAGGCCATCGTCTCGCCCGGCAGCAGGCGCGCGGGCACGAAGCGGCTCGTGAACTCCGGGCTCTGGCCTGACTCGTCGAAGCGATCGAGCACGATCGCCCGCGTACTCGTGTTCGTGACGTGGAGCTGGCGCGTCGCGATGGTGCCTCCCGGCACAGGGCCGAAGTCGAGCGTGGTGTCGAACGTCAGCTCAGCGTCGGGACGTTGAGGCGCCGTGCACGAAACGCCGAGCAGCATCATGAGACATATCCGCGTGCTCATCCGCCGGCTCCACCCATGCCTCCGGATCTACCGCCGCCGGCAAAGCCGCCGAATCCGCTGGAGCCACCGAAGCCACCACCGCCTGCTCCGCCTCCGCTGCCGCCGCCCTCACCCATCGGGCATGTGCAGTTGCCGTACGCGAGACCGTCGCGGGCACAGATCTGCGTGCCTACGTAGCCGCCGAGGCATGCGCAGGCGACCTGGCGACCGGGCACGCACTCCGCGGGTGCAGAGCACGAGAGCAACACCAGGACACTCCACAGCGCGTGACGAAGCATGCGGTCACCTCAAGCGAAAGAACCCGAGCGTCGCGGGGGGAAGCTCGCTGCAGTTCTCCTCCGGTGCTCCACCGAAGGCGACGAGCCACTCGCCGACCTCGGTGACCGAGCGATTCGGCACGACCGAGCTTCCGCCGTCGCGAATGACGATGAGGTCGAAGTCGCGGTAGGGGCTCGCACACGCGAAGCCCTGCGAGCAGACCCACGCGCCTCGCAGCACCGGGAGCGGCGTGACGACCGCTCCGATGAGCGGCATGCGCCAGCGCGAGTGCTGTGACACGACCTCCTCTGCACCGCGCCGGACGACGAACGAGATCGACTCCGAGAGCAGACCGTTTCGCGACAGCTGAACCGAGATCGTCTCCCCGTCAGCGATCGGGGGGCCGGCATCCGCCGGGCTCAGGTACTCGACGTCGCGCTCGCCGCCGTCGGGCTCGGTGAGCAGCAGAGATACGACTCCGCTCGCGAGGCCAGGCTGCTGAGCGATCAGCTCGGACAGGCACCCTCCGTCGCGGGCGCCGAGCCTGACGGTCACCGTTCCGCTGAACGCGACCATCACGTCTCCGCCGTCGGTCGAGACGCCTGCGATGCACGCGGTCATCGGCGGCTGGGGGCGGGCGTTGCACTCGGTGCACTGCGGCGGCACGTTGCAGATACCGCCTCCGGATGCGCCGCCCGTGCCGGTGAAGCCGCCGCTGCCGCCGCTCGTGCCGCTGCTGAACCCACCGCCGCTTCCGCCGCCGAAGCCACTGCCGCCGCCCCCGCCAGCACCGCCACCACCGCCGCCGTTGCTCGCGGGACACCGGCACGGCTCGTAGTCGACGCCGCTGCCATCGCAGACCTTGAAGCCCGTGCCGGTGGGACACTCGCAAGCGACCTGGCGGCCCGGCACACAGATGCGAGGCGCCGGCGTGCAACTCAGCACGGCGAGTGAGACGAGGGCGAGCGCTCGAAGCACCTAAGGCAGCCGGTACAGGAGGACGTCGTTGTTGGAGCCGCGGGTCAGGAGCCACTTCTCGTCCGCTTCGATCATGTCGCCGGCGATCAGCTTCGCGGCCTGCCAGTCGCCCCGCGCATCTCTGGCGAGACCGAGGGTCCGCATGCAACCGAGGTGAACGAAGCCGTTGAGCGGCTCGCAGAGCTTGGGCAGCTCTCCCCACTGGAAGCGCTGCAGTGCGGTGAACCCCCACGGCACGAATGGCCCCTGAAACTCTCCAGAGGCCGTCTTCAACACCAGGCCCTGCCTGGCACTCCAGATCCCGTCGGTAATCTGGCCGAAGACCGACGTGATCGGTGTCGGACGGCAATCGAGGGTGCCTGGAGCGGCACCGACGGAGCTGCACTCCTGCTGCGAGCGCACGAGCCGCAAGTTCGTCGAGTCCCACGCCGTCGCCCACGGACCAGGCGCGCCGGCATCGAAGCGCCACTCCTGCGCCGGCGAGAGCGTGCCGGCATCGCGCACATATCGGACGGCTACGTCCGGCTGCACCACGATCGCGAAGTCCGCCGACGGGAAGAAGCTCGAGGGAGCCTCCGCGAGGGCCGTACGCTCTGCGGGAGCGTCGTCGACGTACCGGACGAGCTCCGGAGGTTCGTACGTCCAGATCGTGTCTCCGCTGCCCGCCATCAGCGCCGACGGCACGCGCAGAACGACGCCGGCGTCGCCGAAGAGCTTCCCGCCATCGGCCTGCTGGCAGAACACGCTGCCGTGATCTGTCGCGAAGAAGTCGAGGCAGTCCCGGGCCTCGACGCCTGGCAGCCGAGAGACCACCGGAGCGCCGAGACGGTTCAGCGCGACGTTGACCGTCACGGTCTGCACGAACGGGCCCGGAGTGAACATCGCCGAGAACGTCAGCTGATCGAAGTCCTCCAGCCGGAGCGAGACCGCAGTGCCGGTGAACCAGACCCCGCCAGGAAAGAGGCCACTGCGCTGGTGCGAGACGCTGCCTCCGTCGGAGCGGGTCACCGAAGTCGTGACACTGAACCCCGGAGGCAGCGTGCACGGCCGATTGTCGGCCTGCAGGCCCAGGTACACCGACGCATCGGCCCCCTCGTCGAGCAGCTCGAACAGCGGACCGTTGTAGGCGTCGCCGCCGCCAAAGCCTCCCGGATGACGACCCGTCCGCAGGGCACAGAGAGGCAGGCCGGCATCCCCGAGGCCTCCACCGCCGCCTGCAGCACCGATGTCCCCGCCTCCACCGCCGCCGCCCGCTCCGCCGCAGCTGCAGACGTCGAAGCTCAATCCATCGAGTCTGCAGGTCTGAGTGCCCTGCCCCGTGCTGCACGAACAGCTCACCTGCTCGCCCGGGACGCAGGCCGGCGCCTGCGGCTTGCACGAGAACAGAGCGAGGGCCGCGAGCAGGAAACGCATCGTCATCCGCAGCCTCATCGGACCTTGGACACCCGGCTCGGCCGCCGAGGGACAAGGTGGGGACAGTATATTGACCCGCGCTCGCGCCCTGCACTACAGCCGTGCGGCCCATGAACCTCGCGCCGACCGCAGGGAGCGTTTCCGCCGACGAGCCTCGCGGCGCGTCCACGACGGACACCGACAGCCGTCTGCGCGTCTGGCTTCGCTCGGCGATCGACTCCGACATCGTCCACATGCTGAAGCACCTCACGCGCCCCGGCGACCGGGTGCTCGAGGTCACCGCGGCGCTGCGCTCCTACGCCGGCCGCCTCCCGGGCATCCGCCCCGAGACCATTCACGTCGACACCTCAGACTGGAAGACCGAGGTCGCGGCGCTCAAGAAGAAGGTGCAGTCGCTGCGCGAGACCCGCTTCGACATCGTCTTCCTGCAGGGCATCGTCAGCTACGCCGCCGACATCCAGGAAGTGCTCGAGGTGCTGCAGCCGGTCTGCCACCCCGACACCCGCGTCGTGCTGCTCTCGTACAACGCGTTCTGGCAGCCGGTGCTCAAGCTCGCGACGTCGCTGCGCGCGCGCCAGGCGAGCCCCGATGAGAACTGGCTCTCGTCGCAGGACGTCAAGAACCTGCTGCTGCTCTCGGGCTACGAGCTCATCTCGCACCGGCGCCGCGTGCTGCTGCCGCCGAAGCTCCCCATCGTGAGCTCCGTCGTGAACCGCCTGTTCGCCACGCTGCCGGGCACCACCTGGCTCGGCCTGTGCGACTGGTACGTCGCGCGCGCGAAGCCCGCCGAGCGCCCGCACGGCAAGGTCTCGGTCGTCGTCCCCGCGCGCAACGAGGCCGGCAACATCCGCCGCATCCTCGACGAGATGCCGAAGATGGGCAGCGGCGTCGAGGTCATCTTCGTCGAGGGCCACTCGAAGGACGACACGTGGGAGACCATTCAGCGCGAGGCCCAGCGCTACAAGGGTCACGCGACCGTCCGCACGATGCAGCAGAAGGGCAAAGGCAAGAAAGACGCCTCGTTCCTCGGTTTCGACGAGGCGACCGGCGACGTCCTGATGATCCTCGACGCCGACATCACGGTGCCGCCCGCGGACCTGCCGAAGTTCTACGAGGCGGTGCGCACCGGCAAGGGCGAGTTCATCAACGGCACCCGCCTCGTCTACCCGATGCAGGACGAGGCGATGCGCTTCCTCAACCTGCTCGGCAACCGGTTCTTCGCCGCGGCGTTCTCGTACATCATGGGCCAGCCGCTCAAAGACACGCTCTGCGGCACGAAGGTGCTCACCCGCCGCAACTGGGAGCGCCTCGACGAGCTGCGCAAGTCGGAGTTCGGCGAGCGCGACCCGTTCGGCGACTTCGATCTCCTGTTCGGCGCCTCGCGGCTGCAGCTCAAGATCATCGAGGTGCCGATCCGCTACCAGGCGCGCACCTACGGCGAGACGAACATCAACCGCTGGAGCCACGGCTGGATGCTCCTCAAGATGAGCGCCTGGGGCCTCCAGTCGCTCAAGTTCATCTGATGCAGATGAGCCTCCGGCGAAACGTCATCTACGGGCTCTTGTCCGTCTATGGCTTCGCGAACCGGCGCGGGCTGCTCGACAACCGGCTCGCGCGCGAGGCGTTCGCCCGCTCGTATTTCCTCTACAAGCGCGCGGTCGAAGATCCGTTCGCGGCCCTGCTGCGCAAGCGGCCCGAGCTGTTCCGCGGCGGCCACGTGCTCGATGTCGGAGCGAACATCGGCTACACCGCCGCGGTCTTCGCCTCGGGCCTCTCGCCGGGCTGCCGCGTCTACGCGTTCGAGCCGGAGGCGAAGAACCACGCGCAGCTGCAGCGCTCGATCGCGCGGCTGCACCTTGCCGATCGCGTCGAGGCGGTGCAGGCCGCGGTCGGCGCCAAAGACGGAGTCATCGAGCTGTTCCGCAACGACGAGCACCACGGCGACCACCGCATCGCGACCGACAGCCTGAAGGCGCAGGGGCCGAACATGACGATGCACACCGTGCCGCTGGTCAGCCTCGATCGCTTCACGAAGGATCTGGGGCCCGTGCGGTTCGTGAAGATCGACGTGCAGGGCTACGAGACCGAGGTGCTCGCGGGCATGACGCGCCTGATGAAGGAGCCTCAGCTCGTCGTCGCCGTCGAGTACATGCCCGAGGCGATGACGGCGCTGGGCTTCGAGGCCGAGCGCATGCTCGACGTGCTCACGTCGAACGGCTTTCAGCTGAACGTGCTGCGGTCGGACGGGGAGCTGGGCCCCTTCGATCGCTCGAACCCGGAAAAACACACGCAGGAGGTCGGCTACGTCGATCTGCTCTGCATGAGGAGCTCCGCATGAAGAAGGCGCTGATCACCGGCATCACCGGGCAAGACGGGTCGTTTCTCGCCGAGCTGCTGCTCGAGAAGGGCTACGAGGTCTACGGCGTCATCCGCCGCGCGTCGTCGTTCAACACGGGCCGCATCGATCACGTGTATCAAGATCCGCACGAGCCGAACCTGCGGCTGCGGCTGGTGTACGGAGATCTCTGCGACGGCAGCTCGCTGAACTCGATCATGCGGAGCGTGAAGCCCGACGAGATCTACAACCTCGGCGCGCAGAGCCACGTGAAGGTCAGCTTCGAGGTGCCCGAGTACACCGGCGACGTCGACGCGCTCGGCACGATTCGCCTGCTCGAGGCGATTCGCGAGGCCGGCATCAGCCCCCGCTTCTACCAGGCGTCGTCGTCGGAGCTGTACGGCAAGGTGCTCGAGACGCCGCAGAGAGAGACGACTCCGTTCTACCCGCGCAGCCCGTACGCCTGCGCGAAGGCGTACAGCTTCTACGTGGTGCGCAACTACCGCGAGGCGTTCGACATGCACGCGTCGAACGGCATCTTGTTCAACCACGAGTCCGAGCGGCGCGGCGAGACGTTCGTGACGCGCAAGGTGACGCGGGCGGTGGCGCGCATCAAGCACGGGCTGCAGAAGAAGCTGTACCTCGGCAACCTCGAGGCGAAGCGCGACTGGGGCTACGCGAAGGACTACGTCGAGGCGATGTGGCTGATGCTGCAACAGCCGAAGGGCGACGACTACGTGATCGCGACCGGCGAGCAGCACTCGGTTCGCGAGCTGTGCGAGGCGGCGTTCAAGGAGGCGGGGCTCGCCTGGCAGGAGTACGTCGAGGTCGACCCCGACTACTTCCGCCCGACGGAGGTCGACACGCTGCTCGGTGACGCCTCGAAGGCGCGGAAGGTGCTCGGCTGGAAGCCCAAGGTCGGCTTCCAGGAGCTCGTGAAGCTGATGGTGGCGGCCGACATGGAGGCCGTGGCGCGCGAGAAGTGGGGCACGCACGGCAACCGCCCGAAGGAGAAGTCATGAGCTGGTTCGAGAAGCGGCGGTTCGTGGTGACGGGCGGAGCGGGCTTCCTCGGCGCCGCCGTCGTGGAAAGGCTGAAGGCGCGGGGCGCGAAGACGATCATCGTGCCGAGGAGCAAGGACTACGACCTGGTGGATCGCGGGGCGATCCGCCGGTTGTTCGACGACGCGAAGCCCGACGTGATCGTGCACCTGGCGGCGCGCGTCGGCGGCATCGGGGCGAACCGCGAGAACCCGGGCCGGTTCTTCTACGAGAACCTGATGATGGGCACGCAGCTCATCGACGAGGCGCGGCTGCGCAAGCTCGAGAAGTTCGTGGCGATCGGCACGATCTGCGCGTACCCGAAGTTCGCGGCGATTCCGTTCAAGGAAGACGACCTCTGGAGCGGGTACCCGGAAGAGACGAACGCTCCGTACGGGCTCGCGAAGAAGATGATGCTGGTGCAGTCGGCGGCGTACCGGGAGCAGTACGGGCTGAACTCGATCTTCCTGCTGCCGGTGAACCTGTACGGGCCGAAGGACAACTTCGATCTGCAGTCGTCGCACGTGATCCCGGCGCTGATCCGCAAGTGCCTGGAGGCGAAGAAGGCGGGCGAGCGTCACATCACGTGCTGGGGCGACGGGTCTCCGACGCGCGAGTTCCTCTACGTGGACGACGCGGCCGAGGGGATTCTGCTGGCGACCGAAAGGTACGACAGCTCGGAGGCGGTGAACATCGGGGCCGGCATGGAGATCTCGATCAAGGATCTCGTGACGCTGATCGCCGAGCTGACGGAGTTCAAGGGCGAGATCCGGTGGGACGTGACGAAGCCGAACGGTCAGCCGCGGCGGTGCCTCGATGTCTCGCGCGCCGAGAAGGCGTTCGGGTTCCGGGCGAAGATGGACTTTCGCGAGGGCTTGAAGCGCACGATTCAGTGGTACCTGGCGCAGGGCTGAGCGCGCGTTACCCGCCGATCCACGAAGGAAGGATCTGTGCTCCGAGCTCCAACGACTCCAGCCCCAGTGCTCGATGCCACCGTGGTCACCAGCAGAGACCCGATCACTCTCGTCTCACCCACAGCCTGAGGCCGCCGAGCAGCCGCGACACGCAGAGCGTGAGCACCGAGCGAAGACCGAAAGGCTCCCGAAGTGCTTCGGCTCGAACGAGAACGTGAACACCATGCCCGCGGCGCTGAGGAGCCGGTCGGGCAGCCGGCCCCTCGGCCGCCAGTGCATGACGTTCGAGACCTGCTCGGCAGCTCCGGGCACGGTCGGAGTGCTCGCGGTGAACACGCCCTGCGCGAGCGGGTTGACGGGGTTGAGGAAGAGAATGTGTTCGTCAGGAAGTGCGGCAGCAGCACGGCGAAGGGCGGCGGCCGCGGCGACGCCGGCTGCGGACAGCGCGAGCACCGCCCGCGTCGCGCGCGGCTTGCGCTCGGGGAGCCAGCGGGCGGCGGCGGAGGAGGCGACGAGGCTCCACACGATCACCGCGAAGTCGGAGTGCAACGCCATCATCAACTTCAGCTACGGCAGCGCGAGGCCGGGCACGATGAAGCCCCAGGTGAAGACGAAGCTGGCGAGGTGGGGGACGTTCGGCTGCCAGTCGCCCACGAACGGCACGAGGTGGCCTTCGCGCGCATAGTCCTGAGCGATGACGACGTGCACCCAGGTCGCGTCGTAGTTTGATCACGTCAGGAGTCAGAGCGCCGAGGTACGGCACCACGAGCAGGCCCACGATGCTCGCGGCGAACGGAAGGCCCAAGAACCGCGGCTCGGGGAGCATGCCGTCGTTGCGCGCCATACGCCACGCGGACCACGCGCAGGGCAGCCCGACGCAAAGCATCGCGAGCGGCAGCAGACAAGGCCGAGCGGGTACGCGAGCGCGACGGACTCGAGCGCGCTGCGCTCGCGTTCGGGCACGAGCCTCGGCAAGACGAAGCGGCCGAACGAGACGCAGGCTGTGGCGCGGAAGCGCTGCCAGGCTCCCTGCACCGGGCTGTGCCGGCGGCGGCCGCGAGCGTCAGAGCGCCGGCGAGCGCGGTGACTGCGCGAGAGCGGAAGTCCGGGGCGCTCACAGCGGCAGCAGTGGGATGCGGAGGCGGCAGTAGACCGTGTACGTCGCGACGAACCAGAGCCCCGTGGTGAGGATCACGAACAGCGGCCAGCGATACCGGCGCTCGAGCGTCCACGCGAACGCGAGCCCAAACAGGCCGAAGAACGGCACCATGCCAAACTGCAGGTACGACGACTTGATCACGCCCTCGTAGTCCATCGGGTACTTGATGGCGAAGTGGGCTCCCGAAACGAGCGTCAGCACGGGTAACACGAGGAGCGGCACGAACCCGAACTGCCGGCGGCGCAGCACGATGATGAGGCACGCGAACCACGCGGCGAGGATCGCTGCGGCGAGCGCGGTGCCTCCGGCCATCGAGAAGCGAGAGGCCATCATGATGTCCTCGGTCATGGCGCGGCCGTTGACGGTCGACTGCGCAAAGACGCCACGGCCGAAGCCGGAGAAGTGGAAGTTGTAATAGTCGACGAACGTCATCGCGGTGATGACGGACCAGAAGCGGGCGTCGGCCCCGAGCGAGACGTCGTTGTAGGGGTGCCCGAAGATCTTTGGCTCCCAGCCGACGTAGAAGCCGAGCGGCCTGCGCTGGAAGTAAGGCTTCTGCTCGATGGTGGCCATGGCGGCGATCTGCTCCGGCCGCACGTCGAAGCTGCTGAGGAAGGGCTTGTGGTAGGCGCGGACGTTTCGCGCGAAGTACCAGCCGGTCAGCGCGAGCGGGACGAGCAGCACCATCGCCCAGGGCACCGCCTTCGCGAGGCGCGCGCGGAAGGGCGTGGCCTTCGCGAAGAGGAGCTCGAGCGCGGCGCCGGTGCCGATCGCAGCGACCACCATGAGCGCCGAGATCTTGGACATGAGCTGCAGCGAGATGACGATGCCGAGCAAGGTCGTGAGCAGCCAGCGCCGGGCGCCGCTCGACTCGAACGCCTTCGGCACGAGGACCACGGCGACGGCGGCGAAGAGCCCGCTGGTGACCTCGTTCGAGAGCATGCCGTCCATGTGCACCGCGACCGGCAACACGACGGCCAGCGCCAGCCCGGCGATGCGGCCGGCGCGCGGCTTCACGTACCACTCGAGCCCGAGCCAGATGACGGCGAGCTTCACGATGCCGGCGGCGATCGAGAGCCACTGGAAGCCGGGCGGGCCGGCGCCGAGCTTCGTGAGCAGCGCGAGGAGCGCGTAGTACAGCGGCGGGTGGTAGCCGCAGTACGTGTCGAGCGGAGTCGGAATCGTGCCCCGCTCGGCGATGAGCCGGGCGACGTCGAGGTGCTGGTAGGCGTCGTAGCCGGTAGTGGGGTCGAAGCTGAAGTGCATCGAGACGCGCAGGACGACGCCGAACGCGAAGAGCGCGAGCTCGACGGCGTGCGAGCGGAGCCACCGCGTCACCGGTGGACCTCGACGCGCTCGAGGTGGAGCTGCGACCGGTTCGCGACGCGCAGCCGCACGTAGCGGGCCTCCTGCGGCGCGAACGACGGATTCCAGACGGTGAAGACGGCGGCGCTACGAGCGACCTCGCGCCAGGTCTTCTGGTCGTCGCTGACCTCGACGATCAGCGGGTGGGCGCGCTCGGGGCAGCAGTCGGTACGATTCGCGATGCTGAGCGACGAGAAGCGCGTGGAACGCAGGAGATCGATCTCGAACCACGGCTCGTCTTCTTCGGTGGTGTGGAAGAGGATCGCGGTGACCGCGCTGGCGCAGCTCTTCTTCGCGGGCTCACAGTCAGCCAGGCGGGAGCTGATGCGCCACGGCTTGTCTTTCGCGAGATCGCCGGGCGCCATCACGTGCCGAACGTTGGCGAAGCCAGCGGCGCCGGCGAGGGCTCCGAGGGTGACGGCGATGACCACGCGCCGCTGCCGCTCGATGCGATCGGCCCGCGGGGTGGAGAGCACCTCCTGGGAGCTGGGCTGGGCCTCCATGCGCCGCGCCGCCTATTACCCCGAATGTGACATGTTGCGGACGTTTGATGCTCTGGGCTCTGCGCGTACTTCCTTGGGCCAGCTTCTTCGTGGCGGGCGCCGCTTTCTGGGGCTTGCGCGTGCGCTACTGGCGCCTCACTCCGGAAGAGCCCTTCTCGGACATGTGGGACTTCGAGATGATCGCGCAGCGATTTCTCGAGCGCGGCGATCTCGGTCACGGCGACTTCTGGCTGATGTACCGGCCTCCGGTGCTGCCGCTGCTGCGCGCCGCGCTCATCACCGTGATCGGCCGCGACGCAGACCTCTCGGGCTGGCGGTGGTTTCTCGCGATGCTGACCTTCGCAGGCCTCTGCTGGATGTGCTTCGAGATCTACAAGGTGACCGAGCGCAGGTGGGTCGCGTTCGCGTTCCTCGCGGTCGTCGCGCTGTCGAAGTCGTCGATCTTCTGGAGCCTGAAGATCGCCTCCGAGGGCGTCGCCGAGGCCTGCCTGTACTTCGCCGTAGCGGTGACGCTGTTCGCCGAGCGCACGCAGCGGAAGTGGTCGTTCGTGCTCGTGGGCCTCTCGTACGCCATCGCGCTGCTCGCGCGGCCGACATACGTGGTGGTGGCGCTGCTGATGCCCGCCGTATTTCTCGTGCAGCAGCTTGTGCGGGCGCGCAACGCGAAGGCGCGGCTCCGCACGGCGCTCGTGGTGCCGGGGCTCGTGTGCCTGGGCGTGGCGGCCGGCTGGTCTCCGTGGGTCGCACGATCGCTGCGCCTCTATGGGCACGTGGTGCCGCTCACCACTCAGGGCCCGTACTCCTTCATGTGGGAGTTCGGCGAGTTCACGGCGACCGTCGACGGTGAGGCCGTGACGACCGACGTGCACCGGCTGCAAGCGGAGGCGCCGGCGAAGTTCCCGCACGATCAGGCCGCGTCGCAGTACGCGAGCCGGTTGGTGAACGCGTGGCTGCGCGAGAACTGGCGGACGTGGCTGAAGGCGGTCGTGGCGCGCATTCCTGCGGTGATCCGCGACACGCACGAAGGCCTCTCACGCGTGCCGAGAGAGGTTCTGTTCCCCGGCTCGCGGGTCGAAGCGCTGCTCCTCGACAAGGGGCTTCTCTCGATCTCTTGCGGCGTCGTCGGGCTCTTGATCCTCGCGCGGCGGTTCAGGCCGCTGACCGTGCTGGTGGTCGTGTGTCTCGGCTCGTATGCGCTGGGCATCGTGGTGCTCGGCTATGGGCGCATGCTCGAGCCGGTGCTGCCGATGCTGCTCGCCGGCAACATCGGCTGGCTGGTGCTCGCGCAGGTACTGATCGTGCGGTACCTCGCGCGGGCTGAACCCGCTCAGCCGCGTTGACGGCAGGGTGGCGGGCCGGTACGGCGGCGCCATGCACCAGAGCTCGATCGAGCGGATGCGTGGGTTCAAGAGCCGGTTCCTCGACCCACTGGGTGCGCCGAAGCTGCGCATCCTCGACATCGGCAGCCAGGATGTGAACGGCTCGTACAAGCCGGTCTTCGCGGGCACCGGCTGGGAGTACGTGGGCGCCGACATGTCTGCCGGCCCAAACGTCGACGTCGTCCTCGAGAAGCCGTACCGATGGACGCAGCTCGAAGACGAGTCGTTCGACGTCGTCATCTCCGGTCAGGCGTTCGAGCACATCGAGTACTTCTGGGTGACGATGATCGAGATCGCGCGCATCCTCAAAGCCGGCGGGCTGTGCTGCATCATCGCGCCGTCGGGCGGCTTCGAGCACCGCTACCCCGTCGACTGCTGGCGGTTCTACCGCGATGGCTTCACGGCGCTCGCGAAGTGGGCACGGCTCGAGTGTGTGGAGTCGACGACCGATTGGGAGAGCAAGGGCTTCCCCGATGACGGGAGCGCGAGCTGGAAGGACTCGGTGCTCATCGCGCGGAAGCCGCCGTACGGGCCAGTGGCGTCGCTGCAGCGGCGGCTGAAGTACCGGCTCGCGATCGAAGCACTCGAGCGGCTCGTACCGCCGCCACCTTGACAACGTTCTGCGCGGCGAGAGAAGGAGGTCGACATGTTCGAAACCCGACTGAGCTCGCTGAGAAGACGTGCAGCGGGGCTGCGACAGAACCTGCAAGACGTCATCCAGGAGCGCGTCGAGCAAGCAGTCAGCGGCCGCGGTCTCAAGTTTCGAGCGAAGAGCGAGAACCGGTACTGGTGGCATCACCTGGCCGAGGGCGGCTTCACTCCGCCCCTCTACGCCTTCCTGACGCACAAGGAGTGGGAGCTGCTCGAGGCCTGGTTCCAAGACACCGACCAGAAGGTGATGCACGGCGAGTGCAACGTCAGCGCCCTGAGCACGCTACAGGGCCTCGTCATGGGGAGCGGCCTGCACAACCTGGTCGAGATCGGCTGCTACGCCGGCTATTCGACGCTGCTCTTCGGCTTCATGTTTCGGCGCATGGGCTTCAAGCGCGCGATGTACACGATCGACGTCGAGCCCAGGCACTGCGACTACACCCGGAGCTGGGTGACGAGAGCCGGGCTTGAGGAGTACGTCCACATCGAGTGCAACGACTCGAGCGCGGCCGGGTTGCCCGCGAAGGTCCGCGATCACTTCGCCCGCGACATCGATTCGGTCTTCATCGATTCGTCCCACCAATACGAGCACACGTGCCGTGAGCTTGAGCTGTGGCCGCCTGCGGTGCGCGTCGGCGGGTTCGTCTTCCTTCACGACACGAGCGCGAACGCTGCGGGTCTCGATCAGACTCAGAAGGGCGGAGTCCATCGGGCGTTCGCCGAGTGGACCGCGAAGACTCCCAACTTCACGAGCATCAACATCAACGGCGCGGTGCCGCCGGGCGTCAGGTGGCCCTACCCGGACAATTGCGGGCTGGGGATCTGCCAGCGGCAGGCGTGAAGCTCGTCGATCTGCTGCGTGACTGGACGCCACCTCTCATTCAGCGGGCGGTGCAGGCGCGCGTGCCGAAGGTGCTGGGCCCGCTGAGAGAGCTGTCGCCCGAGACCTTCGAGACGTTCGCGGTCGCCAAGACCGGGCAGATCTTCTGCCGCTCGTGCAACTTCTGCGGAAGCGAGACCTTCCGGGTGTTCAAGCGGCTGCCCTCGCCGTTCCCGCCGCGCATCTACGGCAACCACGATCTGACGTTTCCGAACGTCGGCGAGCAGCTGCGGCTGCAGTACCTCGAGTGCGCTCAGTGCGGCCTCGTCGGCATCAACCCGCTCACCCGGTTCTCCGACATCGACAAGCACAGCTTCGAGCACGAGAAGAACATCGTGGCGTGGGCCGAGTGCGATTACCGGTTCTACGAGACCGACAAGGTGTCGAGCTTCGAGTTCCTGTACGAGCGCCACGGGTTCGAGGCGCTGCGGAAGACGAACCGTGTGCTCGACGTGAGCTGCGGCCCGGGGGTGGCCCTGCGCTGGCTGCGCGACGAGCACGGTTGGGAGGTCTCGGGCGTCGATCCCGATCTGCACTCGGTGAAGACCGCCGCGGAGCGGTACGGCCTGAAGATTCAGAACGGGCTGCTCTCGGAGGTCGACGTACCCGACGGGTACTTCGATCTCATCATCATGGACAACTCGCTCGAGCACACGATCGACCCGCTCCGCACGCTGCTGCTGGCGTACCGGAAGCTGCGGCCCGGAGGGGGCCTGTTCATCAACGTGCCGAACAGCGAGGGGTGGTCGTCGATTCACCTCAACGCGAATGCGTACTGGGGGCACTGGTTCTTCTATTGCCCGAGATCGCTGATCCGGGTGCTCGTGAAGATCGGCTTCGAGCCCTCACGCCTCCTCGCGCTGCAGGAGAACCTCAACGCGGAGCTGAAGAAGGCCGGCATCGACGTGCCGTACTCGAAGCACGAGCTCATGGTCGACGTGACCGGGGCCAGCGAGGTGCTGCGGCGAGTCGATGCCGGCCCGTGCCGCGCTGACTACTTCAGCGTGACCGCGCTCAAGCCGGTCGAAGACGGGGGGTGGCTGCGACGGCTCGGCACGACGATGCAGCTGGCCACCGTCTCTGCGGCGTCGATGCGCGAGCGCGAGTCGGTCACGCTGGTGTCGTGATGCCTCGCCGCACCGCGCTCACGGGCAGACCTGCTGCGGGGAACACATGCCCGCATCGCAGAACCGGCCGTCGCAGCAGCGCTGACCCGAGGCTCCGCAGGTGTTAGCGCGCACGCTGCTTGATTGATCCACGGGTGTTGTCGCGCGGTCTGGTTGATGGTCGGTCGCCTGGGGACCATCGTCGAAGTTGCGCGGCGATGGTCACGGGCAGTGCGGTGGTGCGCGCC
>Ga0268299_1000981_pt1 | contig 64167 bp, 48 predicted proteins | sample NOBtaG_FD_193484 | JGI IMG/M metagenome (GOLD analysis project Ga0268299, IMG submission 193484) | Activated sludge microbial communities from bioreactor in Nijmegen, Gelderland, Netherland - NOB reactor | ecosystem: Engineered > Bioreactor > Aerobic > Activated sludge | place: Netherlands...
AAGGTCCAGCACTAATTTTTTGAACGCTTCGCGGTTTTCGGTGGTCTCGATGGCGGCCGTGTCCACACCGATCATGCGCACGTTGTATTTGTCCCAGATGCCCATTTTTTCGCACTCGATGGCGAGGTTTAGCGCCGTTTGGCCGCCCATGGTGGGCAATACGGCATCAATATTGGGCAGGTCGAGGCTTTCCTGGTGTTCCTGCAGGATGGCTTCGATACTTTCCGGCGTGAGCGGGCGCAGGTAGATATGGTCGGCCGTCACCGGGTCGGTCATGATGGTGGCCGGGTTGGAATTGATGAGGGCGACTATGATGCCCTCTTCGCGCAGGGAGCGGCTGGCCTGACTGCCGGAGTAGTCAAACTCGCAAGCCTGCCCGATGACGATAGGGCCGGAGCCGATGATGAGAATGGACTGGATGGAGGAATCTTTCATTATTTTGATTGACCCGATTGGTTCGATTAATTCGATTTTCAGCCCACGGATTCAGCCGTGGGATAAAAAAATGCCGGAAACCGGGTCAAAAACCCGAATTCCGGCAGTTCCGAAGTGAAGTACGACGAGTTCGTTTATTCATTTCGGGGGGCGAAGGTAGGCAAAGGCAAACAAAGTAATAGTGCCCTTTTCAAAAGTTGTTTGTCCCCTTGCTTGATGGCATATCAAAATTCCAGAATGATGCCGATGCTTGGAAGCAAGGAACCCTCCGTATCTTCAAGCAACAAGGGTACGGCGTTGCTCCCGTCGGTTCGTAGCGGTTGCCCATCGGTGGTGACAAATGCCTTGCCGTCGGCAGTGCGCTGGAACGTATAGTTCGGTGGAGCGGGGTTGATCGTGTTCAGGACGTTTTGGACATCAATAAACACATCGAAGGTGGCGCGTCGGAAATTCCATTTTTTGTCTAAACGGAGGTCGAGTTGGCTAAAGTTGCCGAGACGCAGGCTATTGAGCTGGCTGTTGTCGAGCACTCCTGTTCCCAGTGTAGCATAGTTGAGGCGGCTGGCTTCCAGGTCGAGGGGGGTATACGGCACACCACCCTGCAAGCGGTACTTGACGCCCAGTTCCCAATTCCGTTTGAATTTGTAGCCGGCCAGCAAGGAAAGCAGGTGGCGATTGTCCCAGGCCGAAGCCGTCAGGTCGCCGTTTGCATTGCTGAATTTTGACCAAAACAAGGTGTACGAGCAGGTGAAATACAGGTTGTTGTTCAGTTTTTGTTGGACAAACAATTCCATGCCGTACGCCTCGCCGGTGCCGGTAGCCAGTACCCGTTCATTGCCGAGGATTCCAAATCCACCGCCCTGATTGGCCAAAGAAATGCCGTCGAAGGCGCTGATGGGGTAGTCCTCGTATTTTTTGTAAAAGCCTTCGATCGTGAAACGCAGCACGCGCGTTGGTACAAATTCAAGTCCTGCCACATAGTGGTCGCTCCGCAGGTACGGTTGGTCTTTGTTGACCAGACGGCCCGACTCGTCGCGGTAACCCAGCACGGTGTAAAGCGGTGTTTTGAAATAGCGCCCCACCGAGGCGTTCACTTTCCATTTTGGGGCCACGGCGTAACTCAGGCTAAGGCGAGGGCTAAAGGTGTTCAGCACGTTTTCGCCGTTGTCGGTGAAGGTGTTGCCGTCTACCCGGATACCTGCCGATACACCCAGCCGCTCGTTGAAAAAAGTGCGGTTGACTTGTCCGAATCCTCCAAATTTGAAAAAATCAATCGCAGTATTGAAGCGCTGCTCGATCACGGGTTGCACGATAGTTCCTGCCGAGTCGCGCACTTCCGCACGCAGCCGGGTGTACGAGTTGTTGTTGTATTTGACGTATTGCGCCACGACGCCGGCGCTGAATTTCCAGTTGCCGGAATAGCGATTGATGTCGAATCGTAGTTTGTTTTCGATTTCCTGGCTTTGTATTCCGAGTATGCGCTTTGACTCGTCCGACTGCTTGCCGTCTGTATTGTCCGCAAACTGGTCGAGTCGGTTGTCGAGCATGTTGCGGCTAAGTGCCAGATTCCAAAACCCGTTGTTGATGAGTCTTTTGAGCGTAAAGCCCTGTGTGTAGTTCCACTGATTGATACTGGGTGCTGCACCTAAAACATACAAATTTTCCGGTGTGGCTTCCTTGGGTGCTTCAAAAAAGAAATCATCAATTGCGCCTACACCGAGGGCGGTGAGCGTCGTTTTGGAGTTGATTTTGTGTGTGATTTTGTACTGAAAGTCCCAATAATCCGGGCGAATAGGCAGGCCTATGGCCTCGAACAGGAGTTGGAGATAGGAACGCCGGGCCGAAGCGAGAAAGGTCGTTTTCCCGTTCTTTTTGCCCAGGGGGCCTTCGGCGGTCAGCGCAGTTTCGGAGGCACTCACCCGAATATTCCCTTGTATCCTTTCCGGGTTGCCGTCGCGTTGGCGGAATTGGAGCACCGACGAGAGGGCGTTGTCATAACGGGCATTGAAAGCGCTGCTCGACAGCGTGGCGTCTTCCATGAACGATACGTTGAGCATACCCACCGGCCCGCCCGCAGCGCCTTGTGTGGAAAAGTGGTTGATGACAGGGATTTCCACGCCGTCCAGATAAAACACGTTTTCGCTCGGCCCGCCGCCTCGGATGATCAGGTCATTGCGAAAACCGCCGCCCGTACCTGCCACTCCACCCACGCCCGGCAAGGCTTGCACCACCCGGCTGATATCGAAGTTGCCGCCGGGGTTGCTTTTGATTTCCTCCACGGAAAGGTTTTGAATGGAAAGCGGCGTTTCGATGGTGGCGATGCGCACGGAGCGATTCTCGGCCACCACGACCTCTCCAAGTGATTGGACTTCGGGTTCGAGTTCGATGTTCAGTTGGTTTACATTGCCTGTAGTGATGATGATGTTGAACTTGGTCTGACCGACATAGCCCAAATAGGAAAAGGTTACATTGTATGTGCGCGGTGGGATGCCGGCAAGCCGGAAATTGCCCTCCAGGTCCGTCACCGCACCCAGATCGCTGCCGTCCAGTTTGACGGAAGCGCCAATCAACGCCTCCTGGGTGAGTTTGTCTCGCACGGAACCGGTAAGGAAACCGGTGTTTTGTGCTGTGACGGTTCTGCAAAGGAGTAAAAGGGGGAAAAACAGGAACAAGGTTCGCATACGTGTTTGAAAAATTTTGTCTTGAATTTGAATATGCTTCGAGACATTCGCACAACCTTGCTCAGCAATCCGGATTTGCGAAGGTGGCTATAGAAGATCTTGATAGCAGACCGTAAACAAACACTCGTGCATTGAGTTTTGATATCGGTCCAAGACGGAGTGGGGCACCTTGCCGATGACGTCGTGGCAGATTTGACCGATCAGGAAAAAACGACCTTGCTGTCCATATTGACAAAACTTCACCATTTCCACAAGCCGATTTTTGACGAAGCCGACGAGGAGACCTTAGGTAAGATGCTGGGGCGGTAGACGGCCAGCATCGAGCCACGCTGGAAGCCCTTGACGGCATTTTCCTGCAGCTTGCGCTTGGAATCCTGCGTTGAATTTCCGCTACCTTTGCACATCCTTTCAAAATTGGTAAAACACAAAGTCATGTCCGACGAAAAGAACGATTCAACCCCCAATGAAAAACCGGCTGCGCCCAAAAAGCCGGCTCTCCCGGCAGCAAAGAAAAACACCATGAGCGCGTTCAACAAAAAAAACAACCGCTCGCTGATGCCCAAAGCCGGCGGCTCCAAAATGAAAGGCGCCGGTTTCAAGGGTGCGGGCGTGAAAAAGGGGAAGTAGGAGCGCCCATACTTACAGGTGGACGACATCAAAGTTTGCATCTGCATGGCAGATTCATTCAAAAGGCTTATGGCACCAAAATCTATCTGTATTTTGTGGCCATCTGATCAGCGTATTGCTGTTTCAGCGCCATAAACCTGTTTGTTTTTCATGGAATTTCCCCCGCCCATCCGTTTTAACAACCGCGACAAATCGCAGTATTACGCCATGTTGCACCAGCATGTAGAGGCCTTTTTCAAGGAAAAAGGCCTGTCGAAGCATGCCAACCCCGGCGCCGTCTTCAAGACGATTTTTCTGCTTGCCGCTTACCTGTTCCCGCTCGTTCTGCTGGTTTGGCTCCAGCCCGGTTTTGGTGTGTCCTTGGCCTTTTGGGCGCTCATGGGTGTAGCGATGGCCGGGGTGGGCATGAACGTCATGCACGATGCCAATCACGGGGCGTTTTCCGACAAGCCGGGCATCAACATATTACTTGGGTACTCGCTTAACTTGTTGGGCGGCTCAACGTTCAACTGGAAATTGCAGCACAACTACCTGCATCACACCTATACAAATATCATGAACTGGGACGACGACATCGCCGACAAACCCGCGCTGCGCCTCTCCCCGCATACTGTGGTGAAGCCCGTCCACCGCTTCCAATGGCTGCACGCCCTGGCGATTTACGGCCTCGTCACGCTGTATTGGGTCACGGCCAAAGACTTTTTGCAGTTCGCCCGATATACCCGAAATGGCGTCAACAAGAGCACGGTATCCCAAAACCGGGTTGTTTTGGCAAAAATCATAGCCGTCAAACTAGCCTATTTTTGTGTGTTTCTGGGGGTTCCACTGTTCGTTGGGCTGCCCCTATGGGAAGTGCTTTCGGGATTCCTGCTCATGCATGTGATCGGTGGCATCATTCTGACCCTCGTGTTTCAACTGGCGCACACCGTGGAAGAAACGACATTCCCGCTACCCACCGCGCAAGGGACCATCGAAAACGAATGGGCGATCCACCAGATGCAAACAACCGTCAACTTTTCCCGCCGCAACCGCCTGTTGTCCTGGTATGTCGGCGGACTGAATTTCCAGGTGGAGCACCATCTTTTTCCCAAAATTTGCCACGTCCACTACCCGCGCATTGCGAGTATCGTGGAGCGCACGGCCGCGGAGTTCAACATACCGTACCTGGAGCACAAGAGCCTGTTCCATGCGTTGCGCTCGCACTTCGCTACCCTTCGGCGTTTTGGCAGGCTGCCCGATCTGGACGAGGTGATCGGGTAACGGAGCGATCGTTTATTTACTGCGGCATCCCCGCATCCACCCAGTTTTTTACTTTGGAAACCGAGCACGCCGACAGTGCTGCACCGCCCTGTGGCATGGCCGAATAGCCCGGCAGCCGCGCAATGGCCCCATACAACACCCCGTTTTGGGCCGAGGCTTTGACCTCGGCATACGTCGTGAGGCGCAGGCCCCCCTGCGGGTTGGCACCGCCGTGGCAGCCAGTACAGGTGGTGGACATGAGCGTGCCGATGTAATTGGAGTACGTCACGTTGGTCGTGTCGCAAGACCCGTAATTTTCGTTGCAGGTATTGTTTTTTGCCCCTTGTTCGATCCATTTCCGGATCAGGGCTTTTTGTTCGGCCGTGAGCGCAGCAGCGGGCGGGCGCGGCATACGTTTGTCCGGGTTGGTTTCCATGATCGCTTCGTACAGGTCGCTGCCGCCGGGATTGAAGGCTTTCACTTTTCCGGTGGACATGACCTGCTGATAATTGGTCAGGATCACCCCTTCCTCGTGCGATATGGCATCGTGGCAACCTGCCATGGCGCACTGCGAAATCAGCAGGGGCAGGATTTGTGTTTCAAAATAGGCGGTATCGGGGCTGCATGGCCAACCGGATGTGGTGCCCGGGTCGAGCGTGTCCACCGGATCGGGGTCAGGGTCGGTGATACCATTGAACAGCGGATCGTGCTTGCAGGCCGGGAGAAAAACGGCAACAAGTACTCCGCATAGCAGGAGGGTTGCAAAAAACTGGCGCATAGTGTTTGTTCTGTTCTAAAAATCTGTCACAAAAAACGGGTTAATCCCGCACAGCATTGCACCGATCTTACCGAACGGGAAGAATGGGTAGCCGAACGGGAAGGCTCAGCAGCAAAATATGCCCGTTCGGCAAGTATCCCCCCGCGAGGAACCGCTGTTTCCCCCTACTTTCACACCCAAAAAGATGAAGATCGTGGCCATCAAAACTACCGCGCTGCTGTTTGCGCTTGCCTTGGGCGCCGGACTTCCCCAAGCCGAAGACGGCGCGTACCGCTGCGACAACGGCAAGGTGCAGTTCAAGTCGGACGCCCCGCTTGAGCTTATTCAGGCTCGAAGCAACAAACTGCGCGGCATCCTCGACCCGGAGCGGAAAACCTTCGCCTGGACGGTCGAAGTGGCTACGTTCGACGGGTTCAACAGCCCGCTCCAGCGCGAACATTTCAATGAAAACTACATGGAGACTACCCATTTCCCCAAGGCCATTTTTTCCGGGAAAATCATCGAAGACATAGATTTTACTAAAAATGGCGCCTACCCCGTGCGGGCGAAAGGCAAACTCACCATCCATGGGGTGGAGCAGGAGCGCATCCTCAAGGGCGAGCTGGAGGTGCGCGACGGTACGATCCGGGTGCGTTCCACCTTCACGATACCACTGACCGACCACGACATTGCGATCCCCAAAGTGGTGTATCAAAAAATAGCCGAGGAAATTTCGGTGACCGTGGAAGCGGAATTGGTGCGCGACCGCATTGCCAATAAACGGTAACGATGAGCGCTGAGTGATGAACGATGAGTTTTTTTACACAGAAACAACGACTTGCCATTGCGACCAAAAACTGTTCGGTAACGTGTTGAAATACGCCTGCATACTTTTTTCACTGCTGCTCACCTGCCTTGCCTCCGAGGCACAAACCCCCGTTTTCCGCTTGCAAGAAACGACGGATGTGGGCGAGTTGCGCCTGACCGCAGTGTTGCAGGACAGCCGGGGCTGGCTCTGGTTCGGCGCCCAAAACGGGTTGTTCCGATACGACGGACAAACATTCCACACCGTGTCTCTGGCGGATTCCCTGCCGGAAGGTTCGGTCAGCGCCCTGTTCGAGTGGGACGGCCATCTGTGGGTCGGTTTCCGGAACGGCGCCATCGGACACTTGCCGATCAAGAGTGCGTTTGCGACTTCCTCCGATGGCAAAAGCCGCCACAGCTCCAGCCTCCGGCGCTGGGCTCTGGAAGAAGGGCTCCCTCAAAAAACAATAACCGCCTTTGCCGCCGATTCCGCAGGCGGTTTTTGGTTCGCCACCTATGGAGAAGGGGTGTACTGCCTGAAAAACAAACGCTTGTACCAGTTCAACGTCGCAGACGACGGCCTCGGAAGCGACGAGGTGTATGCCCTCGCCTGTGATGCCCGGGGCCGTATATGGGCCGCCACCGATGCCGGAATCAGTATTTGTACCATGCCCGTCATCGGGAAAAAGCATGTTCAGCGACTAACCATTGCCGATGGCCTGCCCGACGAAATCGTCACCGCCCTGCAGGCCGACCGAAACGGAAACATCTGGATCGGCACCCACGAAAAAGGCGTGTGCCACTACGACGTGGCGCAACAAAAAATGGACTTCCAGACGCCAAATTGGTCCTACAGCACGGTGACCACTCTGGCTGCATTTGGAAGCCGGGAACTGTGGATCGGCACGGAAAAGGATGGGCTTGTACACCTCGAAACGGCCAATGGCAAACTGGTTGTCCTCCCCCCGGCGCATGCGCTCCGACACACCCGCATTCGCGACCTTCGCAAAGACCGCGAGGGACTGCTCTGGGCCGTAACCGAGAAAGGCGCCGCATATACCGCCAACGTGCGCTTCGGGATGCTCGAAACGCCGTTTTCAACCACCCTTTCGGTGCTGACCGACAGGCACGGCCGAATTTGGGCGGGCAGCCCCGAAGGCCTTTTTTTTGTTGAAAACGGCGCGTTCAAACCCGTGGCACACCCGGCAGGTATGCAGAAACCACAAAACGTGGTGGCGCTGTGGGAGTCGCCAGCCGACGGCGCCATCTGGGCCGGCACCTTCGACCACGGTGTATTTGTGGTGCGCCCGAACGGCCAAATCCTGCGCCGCCTGACCATGGCCGACGGCTTGGAGGATAACAACGTGTTGTCCATTACCGGCGACGAGCGGCGCGTCCTCCTGGCTACATTTGGAGGCGTTACGGCAGTGGATTTGTCCACCGGACAATGCATTCGCCTCGACTCGCTCGGCAAGGGGTATGTGTACAACGTATTTCGCGACAGCCGCGGGCGCACTTGGTTCGGTACCGACGGCAACGGCCTTGTCGTGCTGGATGGCGATCAGTTCCGACATTATACCCAGGCCAATGGCCGGCAACTGAAAACAGTGTACAGCATTGCCGAAGACCGGCGTGGTCATATTTGGTTCAATACCGACAAAGACGGACTGTTCCGCTACGACGGTCAAAAATTTCACCAATACGGCTCCGAAAGCCACCTGCACCGGAGCTCCGGTACGGGCCTGGCCACCGACGGCAACGGCCAACTGATCATTGCCTACGACGATGGCCTGGACATCCTGAATCCCAACCGGCCCGGCCACGTCACCTTTTGTGGACCGGCCATCGGGGCGCCTGCCGCCGAGGTAAACCTGAATGCGCTTTGTCGCGACGCGCAGGGCAATGTGTGGCTTGGCACCCGACAGGGTATTTTGCGCGTGGCGGCGTTCGATGAGCCGTTTCTGGACGATCCACAGCCGGGCATCACCGCCGTGACGGTGTTCTCCGAGGCCGTGGATTTTTTGAACAAAACCACCTTTGCGCACGACCAGAACTATTTTGTGTTCAACTTCACCGGACTGTGGTATTCCGATCCCGAGGCAGTGCGCTACCGCTACCGCCTCGAAGGATTTGACCCCGACTGGAAGGTGTCCAAGGATCACCTGGCCTCGTACCCCAACCTGCCGCCGGGACGGTACACGTTCCGCGTGCAGACGAGCGAGCATGGCAATTTTGAACACGTCCCGGAAGCGAACTGGACCTTTGTGGTGGAGCAACCGTTCTGGACGCGATGGTGGTTTGTGCTGCTCTTTTTAGCCGCTGCGGCCGGACTTTTTTATAGTTACGTTAAAAGCCGGGAGCGGCGGTTGCACCGCGAGTCGCAGTTGAAGCGGGAGACGGTAGAGTCGCAATTCGAGGCCCTGAAGAGCCAGATCAACCCGCATTTTTTGTTCAATAGTTTCAATACGCTCATCGCCATCATCGAAGAGAACCCTAAGGTGGCCGTGGAATATGTGGAACACCTGTCCGATTTTTACCGCAGCATCATTGCCTACCGGGAGCGGGATTTTATCAGCCTGCAAGAGGAACGGGATATCGTGCGCAGCTTCGATTTTTTGTTGAAAAAACGCTACGAAGACGGTTTCCGGCTGGAGGATCGCCTGAACGGGCACACCGGCCTCATCATGCCGCTGGCCCTGCAAATGCTGGTGGAAAACGCGGTGAAACACAACGTCATCTCGGTCGCCAAACCGCTCACGGTCGAAATTTTTGCCGAAGGCAACGGCTATGTCGTGGTGCGCAACAACCTCCAGCCCAAGATCAAACCCGAACCGAGTACCCACTTTGGCTTGCAGAGCCTCGTACACCGCTACCGCTTGCTGGGCGAACGGCCGGTGATCGTAGAGAACGACGGGGCGTTTTTTAGTGTGAAAGTTCCTTTGTTCTGATGTGTGCCCCGGAACTCCGTTCCGGGGGCTTAAATCTGCCGGTTTCATCCCCGGAACGGAGTTCCGGGGCACATACTAACCAGTTGCCTGCTATGAAAATACTGATTATCGAAGACGAAAATGCCGCCGCCCGCCGGCTGGAAAAACTGCTGGGCGAGTTGGCTCCCGAGGCCGTGGTGCTCGACCGCTTGGACAGCGTGGAGGCCGCCGTCCTGTGGCTGCAAAACAACCCGCAGCCCGATCTGATGCTGCTCGATATTCACCTGGCCGACGGCTCCAGTTTCGAAATTTTCGACCACGTCTCCATTGCGTGCCCGGTCATTTTCACCACAGCCTACGACGAGTACGCGCTGCGAGCCTTCAAGGTAAATGCCGTGGACTACCTGCTCAAGCCGATCAAAGCCAACGAGTTGGCAGCAGCTTTGGACAAATGCAAACGCCTGTCCCAAACGCCTGCAACCGACTACGCCCCTTTGCTCAACATGCTGCGCCAACAGGAGGGCGCCCGCTACCTGCGCCGGATGCTCATCCGATTCAGCAACAGCATCAAACTCGTGGACATGAGCGATGCCGCGTATTTCTACACCAAGGACAAGATTGCGTTCCTTGTTTCGCGCAGCACGGGCAAACGTTTTCCGGTGGACTATCCGTTGGACAAACTGGAAAGCCTGCTCGATCCCGCCGTGTTTTTCCGCATCAACCGCCAGTTTATCATCAACGTGGCGGCCATCAAGGAAATGCACCCGTACTCCAAAAGCCGGGTGAAGGTGGTGCTGGAGCCGGGCACCGATCAGGATACCATCGTGAGCACCGAGCGCTCAGCGGAGTTCAAGCGGTGGCTGGTGGGGGAGTGAGGATGGGACACGAGTTGCTTCAGCGCGTGACCCTGCAAACATAAATCGTATCAACCGGTTTTTTTGATAGGTTCCAAGGCGGATAAATCAGGGTCGAAGAATATAGGCTGGCACTGTTTTTACCTGAAAAAAAGGTGAAAAAATCAGCTTCTCGCCAGATTTTGTCGACCACTACCAGTTCGATTTCAGGACTTATTTTCTGTTTGGAAATATCAGCAGGATACACAAAATAATCTCCCTCGCGCACGACCGATTGCGATGTGGCGTATGCCTTCATCCCGTTTTTCCGGGCATACCACTGCCAGCCCCAGTGGCCGACCGTCCATGTATTTATGCGGTTGGGCAACTCCATTGCCGCCATTTTTCGGTAATAATCTGCGAATTTCCAGTCGGAGATACCGAGCAGCAGGCCCGTGACGATGCTCATGGCAACCGTCGTACACAGAATATCCCGGGAAACACGCCCGATCAATTCATGGCCCAACAACAACACGAAAGGCAGTGCAAGCAGCACGTGCCTGGTCGCGTTGAACGGCGCAAACAACACGATGAACAGACTCAGCGACGACAAGCATAGGAACAACACGAATTGGGGCGAACGTAAAAATGCCCAAAGCCCTTTCCTTGTTTCTTTTACTAGCACGACCCCTAATGAAACGACGACCATAAAACCGGAAAGGAGAAACAATCCAGCGAGAAACATCGAAAATTTTTCTTCCCGAATGTCGCAGAAATAGAAAACAAAAAAGGAGATCAGCAACAGGGATAGGGACGCATAGATGCCCGCCTTGACGAATTGTTTGTAAACAATCCCATAGATAAACGCGGGCGCAAAAACGGAAACCGCCCCGAGGCACGCGATAAACGACCATAGTTTTTCAATATGGATAATTTTGACCGTTCTGTTCGCAAGGTGGACGGCCCCAAACTCCCAATAATTCCACAAGGACCACAGCAACAACATTCCGACCGGTATGGCTAGGGCGAGCAGATGCTTCCGATGCTTGTTCGCCAGCATGACAATCGGAAAAACAAGCAGCAAGGGTATGATGGCGTATTTGACCAACAGCCCCAGGCCCAATAGCAGCGCCGCGAAAACGTAGTGGCGCCATTTTCCCGACTGCGAGGCCCGGATTAAATAATATACCGAGCCCAGTACGAACGCCAACAGCGGCATGTCGGTCATCACGTTTTGGTTTACCACCGTAGCCGGAGAAAATGCGAACAGTAGCAACAAAGCCCCGTCGTGGCGAACCGCCAGCAGCCGGGTCAGTTCTTGAAAAAAATACAGGGCTAAAAAAGTGAAAACGGAAAGCAGCAGGTGCAGGGCGAATTCATTTGGGCCGAATACTTTTATTACCGCAGCAATCAGATAAAAAAATAGTGGCGGCTGGTTATGGGTGTATATCAGGGTGGGATCGTCCTCCCAGTTGATCTGGCCAGACATGGGCCGGGCGGGGTCGCTCAGGATATGCTCGGCGGCTTCGAGGTGGAACGTGTCGTCCATGTGAAATGCCTTGAACAGGTTGACGGCGGTGAGCGTGCACCAGGTCAAGAGCAGAATATCAAAGCGGCGGAGTCGGATGGTTGGCATGCCGGGTTGTCAGAAAAGCCCCAAAGATACCGTAGGAGTCATACCCGGACTTCCTTTTTCGCAAACTACTTTGGGCCGGGCACCTTTCAAACACCATACGAGCATGTCGGGGTTTTCCGGCAATCACGCGGGCAAACGTCAGCGTGTGACCTTGCAAATAAAAATCGTGTCGATCGGATATTTTGATAGATTCCAAGCAGGTTTAGTCAGAGACGAATGGTATAGACTAGCATGATTTTTACCTGAAAAAAAGGTGAAAAAATCGGCTTCCTCCCAAATCGTATCAACCACGACTAATTTGATTTCCTCGCGTATATTCTGTTTGGAAATGTCTGCGGGAAAAACAAAGTAGTCCCCCTCGCGCACGACCGAATGCGATGTGCTGTACGCCTTCATCCCGTTTTTTTGGGCGTACCACTGCCAGCCCCAATGGCCGACCGTCCAGGTGTTCTTGCGGTCGGGCAAGTCTATTGCCGCCATTTTTCTGTAATAGTCTGCAAACTTCAAGTCGGAAATTCCGAGCAGCAAACCCAACACTATGCTCATAGCAACCGTCATGCATAGAATGTCCCGGGAAACACGCCTGATCAATTCATGCCCCAGCAACAGAACAAAAGGCAGGGCAAGCAGCACGTGCCTGGTCGCGTTGAACGGCGCAAACAACACGATGAACAGACTCAGCGACGACAAGCATAGGAACAACACGAATTGGGGCGAACGTAAAAATGCCCAAAGACCTTTCCGTGTTTCTTTTGCCAGCACGTACCCCAATGACACGACTACTGCTAAACCGGTAAGGAAAAACAATCCAGCGAGAAACATAGAAAAGTTTTCTTCCTGAATGTCAATGAAATAGAACACAACAAAAGAAGCCAGCAGCAAGGACAGTGACACATAGATACCCGCCTTGACGAATTTTTTACGCACAATTCCATAGACGAAAGCGGGAGCAAAAACGGAAACCGCCCCGAGGCACGCGATAAACGACCATAGTTTTCCAATGTGGATCGTATTGCCCGCCCTGCCCGCTATGTGCACGGCGTTGAACTCCCAATAATTCCACAAGGACCACAATACCAACATTCCGACCGGTATGGCGATTGTGAGCAGCTGCTTCCAGTGCTTGTTCGCCACCATGACAATCGGAAACACAAGCAGCAAGGGTATGATGACGTATTTGACCAACAGCCCCAAGCCCAACAGCAGCGCCGCGAAAACGTAATGGCGCCATTTTCCCGACTGCGAGACCCGGATTAAAAAATATACCGAACCCAGTACGAACGCCAACAGCGGCATGTCGGCCATCACATTTTGGTTGACGACCGCAGCCGGGGAAAAAGCGAACAGCAGCAACAAAGCGCCGTCGCGGCGAACCGCCAGCAGCCGGGTCAGTTCTTGAAAAAAATACAGGGCTAAAAAAGTGAAAACGGAAAGCAGCAGGTGCAGGGCGATTTCATTCGGTCCGAATATTTTTATTACCGCGGCCATCAGATAGAAAAACAGCGGAGGGTGGTTGGAGGTGGACATCGGGGCGGGGTCGTCCTCCCAGTTGATCTGGACGGACATGGGCCGGGCGGGATCTTTCAGGATATGTTCGGCGGCTTCCAGGTGGAACGTGTCGTCCATGTGAAATGCCTTGAACAGGTTGAGGGCGGTGAGCGCGCACCAGCTCAAGAGCAGCAGGTCAAAACGGCGGAGTCGGATCGTTGGCATGCCGGGTTGTCAGAAAAGCCCCAAAGATAGAGACTGCTCAAAATTCTGTGGCGGGTGAAAAAATGTGGCACTGTCGGAACGATGCTGTTCACAAGTACCTCACGAGCCACGAACATTTATTCAATTCTAGGGAACATATTGGGCCAGCGGAGCGCGAAAGGTAGCGGCAGGGTTTGGCGAAACCAAGCGTGGGCACAAAAAAAATCAAGTGTCCGGGCCGATTCGCAGGAGATGGTTTGGTGCGGCGGCATCGTGCCGCGAACGCGCTCAGGTGCCATCGTACACCACCCCCGAGGTGGGCGTTTCGTGCAGTTCGATCTTCGACAGCAGCGGCATCTGCGGTTTGATCTGGTTCCAAAGCCAAACGGCGATAAGTTCGCAGGTCGGGTTCTCCAGACCTTCGATGTTGTTCAGCACTTGGTGGTCGAGGCGGTTTACGATGGGGTTTATCACCTTCTTGACGACCGCAAAGTCCATCACCCAGCCGAGGTCTTTGTCCAGCTCGCCTTTGAAATACACGACAAGCCGGTAGGTATGCCCGTGCATGCCCCTGCATTTGTGCTCGGGCGGCACGTTGGGCAGAAAGTGTGCGGAATCGAATGTGAATTGTTTGAATAATTCCATGGTGTTCAGGCTGCAAGCGCTTCCGGGGACAATTTTTTCGACGGGCAAAGGTATGTGTTCGGTTTTGAACTGCTCTTCCCTCTCGTCCGACGAATTTGTCGTCGGACGAATCATTCAATCACATTCAATCGCTACTTTTGGCCCGAAACAAAAAATAACTACCCGCCCATGCGAATTTTTGCCTCATTACTGCTGCTCGTGCTCGGCCTTTGTCCGGCACTCCTTCGTTCCCAAACCCTCGTGTCCTCCACGCTGCTCGGCAGCCGGACGCGGGCGCAATTGGTTACCCAGTTCAGTGTGCCGCTCATCCAGTACGGCGTTAAGTACTACCGGATCACCTACACGACGAACAACCTCCAGGGCCAACTGGACACTGTTTCCGGCCTCGTGTGCGTGCCTGACGACCCAACCCGAATCTTCCCGCGCCTGGTGTACCACCACGGAACCGCCGGTTCCAAATTGGGCGTGCCCTCGTTCAATGTCGTGTCGGGCGGCGAGGGCATTCTCGGCAACCTGTTTGCCGGAATGGGCTATGTGGCCCTTCTGCCCGATTTGCTTGGGCTGGGTGTGTCCGACGGGTTTCACCCGTACGTGCACGCCGCCAGCGAATCGTGGGTGGCGGCAGATATGGTACGCGCCTTGCCGGCGTTTGCTGCCCAATACGGGGTGCATTTGAACGACCAACTGTTCAGCACGGGGTACTCCCAGGGCGGGCACAGTTCGATGGCCTTCCACCGCGACGTGGAAAACACTTGGCAAAACGAATTTGACATGACCGCCGCCGCGCACCTGTCCGGCCCGTACAGTATCGGCGAAGTCATGCGCGACCTGATTCTGTCCGATTCGGTGTACTTCTACCCCGGCTACCTGCCCAACACGATTTTGTCGTACCAAACCGTGTACGGCAACCTGTTCAGCCAATTGGACGAGGTATTCAAGGCGCCCTATTCAGCCAAAATTGCGGATTTTTATGCGGGCACGATCTCGCTGTCCCAACTGAACGCCGATCTCATCAATATGCTCATCGCCAACGAAGGCGAATCGCGTCCCTTGCGCATGCTTCAGCCGGACATTGTGCAGGAGGTCACCACCGATCCGACGCACCCGTTCAATGTGGCCCTGAAGGACAACAACGTGTACGCCTGGGCGCCCGAAACCCCGACCCGCATTTACTACTGCATGGCCGACGACCAGGTGCCGTTCCGCAACAGCCTCGTGGCACAGGATTCCATGCTCGCCCGCGGCGCCGTCAACCTGGTCGCCTCGGATGTGGACCCCACCGCCGACCACGGGGATTGCGTGTCGCCGGCCATGTTCAGCACCCTGCTTTTTTTCTTAGGTTTCCAGCAAGTTGGATTTTATACCAGCACCGGGCAATTGGCAACCGCTGAGCCGCTGGAACTGTGGCCGAATCCAGCCACCGAATCGGTCACGATACGCTTCCTGCCCGCAGGCGGACAAGCACAAATCATTGACCTCAACGGCAGGCTTCGGTTTACGGGCAACGTGACGGACGGCCACCGCACGCTCGACGTTTCCAGTCTGGAAAACGGGTTGTACATGGTGCGGTATCTGTCGGAAGGGAAGGTATGGCAGGGAAAATTGGTGGTGCAGCGATAAAAAAGGTTTCGGGTTTGAAGGTTAGAAGGTTTCGGGTTGGAATCACCGTGCAACAAAACTTGTGCGCCAACCCGAAACCTTCTAACCCGAAACCTTCTAACCTTCTAACCTAAATCCCGAACGCTTTTTTGATGTCGTTCACGGCGTCCAATTTTTCCCAGGTGAAGGTTTCCACCTCGCGGGCCACGGCGCTGCCGTTCAGACCGATCTGAACGGTTTTCTTTTGCGGCTCGCGGCCAAAGTGGCCGTAGGCCGCCGTTTCGGAAAAGATCGGGTTTTTCAGGCCGAAGCGTTTCACGATGGCGGCAGGGCGCAAGTCGAAGATTTTCATCAGTTTTTGTGCGATCTCGCCGTCGCTGAGGCCCTTGATCTTGCAGGTGCCGTAGGTGTTGACGAACAACCCCACCGGCTGGGCCACGCCGATGGCGTAGGCCACTTGCACGAGTACCTGGTTGCACAGGCCGGAAGCCACGAGATTTTTGGCGATGTGGCGGGTGGCGTAGGCTGCCGAGCGGTCCACTTTGGAGGAGTCTTTGCCGCTGAATGCGCCGCCGCCGTGAGCGCCCTTGCCGCCGTAGGTGTCCACGATGATCTTGCGCCCGGTGAGTCCGGTGTCGCCGTGGGGGCCGCCGATGACGAACTTGCCGGTCGGGTTGATGTAGTAGCGGATGTCGGCGCCGAAGAGTTTTTGCAGACGCTTGGGCAGACTTTTTTTCACCCGCGGGATCACGATTTTCTGGATATCCTGTGCGATGCGCTCCTGGCTGACGTCTTCGTCGTGCTGGGTGCTGACCACGATGGTGTCAATACGTTTTGGCACGTGCTTGTCGGAGTACTCGATGGTTACCTGGCTTTTGGCGTCGGGGCGGAGGTATTTCATTTGCTTGCCCGTGTGGCGGATATCGGCCAGTTCGCGCAGGATGCTGTGTGCCAGATCGAGCGCCAAGGGCATGTAGTTGTCGGTTTCGTTGGTGGCGTATCCGAACATCATGCCCTGATCGCCGGCGCCTTGTTCGGCCTCGCTTTTGCCCACGTCCACGCCTTGGGCGATGTCGGCGCTTTGTTCGTGAATGGCGCTGATGACGCCGCAGCCTTTGGCCTCAAACTGATACTCGGCCTTGGTGTAGCCGATGCGCTCGATGGCGCGGCGGGCGGTTTCCTGCACGTCCACGTAGGCGTGGGAGCGCACTTCGCCGGCCACAACCACGAGACCGGTGGTGACCAATGTTTCACAGGCAACTTTGGAGTTGGGATCCTGACGCAAAAACTCGTCGAGGATGGCGTCGCTGATCTGGTCGGCAACTTTGTCGGGATGGCCTTCTGATACAGATTCGGAAGTAAAAAGATAGGGCATGTTTAAAAGTTTTGAGTTTTGGGTTTTGAGTTTTGAGTTTCCAGATTCGAGCGGTACATCCAACTCAAAACTCAAAACCCAACACTCAAAACTGAAAAGCGGCGCAAATGTAGGCATTCACGCTGGAAACTCGGGCGAGCAAAAACAATTCCAAAGACGCGCTTACAGATCGGTCAGCAACGCGTCAATTTCCTCGAAAGATTTCAGGTCCTTGATCACATAGCTTACCGCGCCGCTGGCGATCGTCTGAAGGGCCACGCCGTAGTGCTCTTGCGAGGAAAGCATGATGACTTTTTGTTCCGGATCGGTCTTGTGAATTTGCCGGAGGATTTCCAGGCCGTTTTTGGCGCCGGGCACATTGTTGTCGAGGTAGTAGTCCAGAATGATGGCATCGGGTTTTTCGCCGAGGCGCTGGAAGCATTCCTCGCCGGTGCCAAAAGTGGCTACTTCGTACAGCCCCTGGTCTTCGAGGTGGTCGGAAAGCATGGTGCAGAACATCGGATCGTCGTCCACCACGAAAATTTTCTTTTTTGGATCTGCCATGACAGGTGTTTGATTTGACGGCGAAGGTAGGCCGATTCGGAAATTTCCCCTAAAAACGGCCCTGCAAATAAATGAATGGGCCGTGTGAAAAACTCATCGTTCATCACTCATCACTCATCGCTAAAGAAAAAACTACTTGACGCGCCGCAGCCGGAAATCTTTCACAGGTCGCAGCACAAGCGGCACCTTTTCGATCTCGACGCTGTCGCTGTCGAGGCCGAACCAGTTTTGGGGGGACGCCGTGATGCTCTTGACGCCAAGGTAGATGCTCATGGTGATCTGCTCGGGCACCGGCAGGTCGTTTTCGTGGGAGAGGAATTCCTGCATGATGACAAACTTGAAATCGCCCGTGGGCATGTCGGCACGGCTGACGTGGTAGCGGGACTCGTTGTGCAGCTCGTCGTTCTCGAGCAGGTCTTCCACGACCTTGCGCAGGAACAGGTTCATGCGCTGCTCCACGCGGAAGCCCAGCCGGAACGTGACTTTGTACGCGTCGTCGGGGGCGAGGATTTTCACCTTGTACTCCATGGTGTACGGCTCGTCGGTCACTTCGATGTGCACAAACCAGTACACGTCGGCGCGTTTGGGCTGGGTTTGCAGGATGGAATACAGGATTTTTTCTTCCACCTTGTCGGGCGATTTTGCGCTGCTCAGGAACACGAGGTTGGTGGCGTACTTGGGCACGCTCTCGTCGTTGCTCAGCATGATGATCTGGTCCATGTAATCCTTGATCTTGGTGTTCTGGATAAACCGCTTTTTGATCTTTTTGGCGCTGACCCAGACGTACATGAGTGCAAACAGAATGGAAGCAATGACAATCGTAATGAAACCGCCGTCCATGAACTTGAGCAGGTTTGCAGAGAAAAACGCGCCCTCAAAACACAGGTAGAAAACCAAGAACAACCAGATCAAGACCTGGGGCACCCGTTGCATGATCAGAAAATTGGCCATCAGCATGGTGGACATCAGCATGGTAATGGTCACCGAAAGCCCGTAGGCGGCTTCCATGCGGGCGCTTTCCTGAAAAAACACGGTCACAAAAACGCAACCGGCCCAGAGCAGGGCGTTCACGGCAGGCACGTACAGTTGGCCCTTCAGGTTGGACGGAAAAATGACGGTCAGTTTGGGCAACAGGCCCAGGCGGATCGCTTCGCTGACCAGCGTGAACGAACCGGAGATCATGGCCTGGCTGGCAATGATGGCCGCGAGGGTGGCGATGGCGATGCCAAACGGCAGAAACCAACCGGGCATAATCCCATAGAACGGGTTGGGGGAGCTGACAGGCAAGGGCGAGCCCTCAAATTCGAGGCACCAAGCGGCCTGTCCCAAATAATTGAGTACCAGGCAGGTTTTTACAAAAATCCAACTGATACGGATATTCTGTTTGCCGCAGTGACCGAGGTCGGCGTACAGCGCTTCGGCCCCGGTGGTGCACAAAAACACAGCGCCCATGAGCACCAGCGCATGCGGATGGTGCATCAGGAGGTTGAACGCGTTCACGGGGTTTATCGCTTGCAGGACGGACAGGTGCCCGGCCACCTCGATACCGCCCAAAATTCCCAGCATGGAAAACCAGACCAGCATGATTGGCCCGAAAAAACGCCCTACGGCGGCTGTGCCGAATTGCTGAAAAATAAACAGCGCCGTAATGATGCCGATGGTGATCTGCACGATCGGAATGTGCATGTCTTGAAGCTGCTCGATGGACTCGAGGCCTTCGATGGCCGAAGACACGGAAATCGGCGGGGTGATCATGCCCTCGGACAACACGGCGGCCCCGCCGATCATGGCCGGGTACAGCAGCCATTTGCGCCGCCGCCGAACCAAGGTGTACATGGAAAAAATACCGCCCTCGCCCTTGTTGTCGGCCTGAAGTACGAGCATTACATACTTGAAAGTCGTTTGGATGGTAAGTGTCCAGAACACCAGGGACACGGCTCCCAGAATGGTTTCCCGATCCACGTTACCCTCGCCCACAATGGACCGCATCACGTACAGAGGTGAGGTGCCAATGTCGCCGTAAATGATGCCAAGGGTGATGATCAGTCCGGCAAGTGAAAGTCGGTGATGGCCGTGTGTGGAGTCGTTGGATGGCATTTTTTTCTGAACAGTTCGATTGGTTGACTGGCTGACTGGTTGATTGGACGGGGCAAATGTATGCGGAATCAGAGGATGGTTATGGGTGTTGGGTCACGGCATTTTGTTTAAAAAGATTCATCTGCTCCAAATTTCCGAGCAAAACGATGTGCCAACCCGGCTGAAGCACCGTGTCGTTGGGTGGATTGAGTTCGTATTGTCCGCTTGGTCGGCGCACGGCGACCACCGATACGCGGGCCATCTGGTCCAGACCGCCCGTTGCAATGGACTTGCCCTGCATGTCGGGCAAGAGGCGAGCCACTTCAATTTCCTCAAACACGACGTTGCTCGGGCCCATATTGGAGAGCAGGGTGAAAAATTCCACCAGGTCGGGTTTGTTGACCAAGGTGGCCATGTAAAAGCCGCCGATCTGCTCGGGCACCACGGTGTGGTCGGCGCCGGCGCGCCGGATCTTGACCTCGTCGGCGAGGTTGCCGGCTCGGGAGATGATCCGCAACCGGGGGTTGATCTGGCGGGCAGAGAGGGTGATGAACAGGTTGTCGGCATCGTCGGGCAGGGTCAGCACGAGTGCCTTGGCCCGGTCAATGCCCACTTCCATGAGCACGTCGTCTTCGGTGGCATCGCCCTCAAAGTAGAGGTACCCGGTGTACCGCAGTTCGTCCACGGTAGCCGGTTTTTTTTCGATGATGACAAAGGGTATGCCCTGTTTGGAAAGTTCCTGGGCAACCTCGGTGGCGTGCCGGCCAAACCCGCACACGATCACGTGTTCGCGGAGACCCTCAATTTTTTGATTCATACGAAAATCGTGCAGCAACTTGGAAAATCCGCCCTCTGCGAATATGCCGGTGATGGTGGAAATGGCGTAAGCAAAAATGCCGACGTTGAACAGGATGTAAAACGAGGTGAACAGGCGGCCCGCGTCGCTGAGCGGGTGTACCTCCCCGTAGCCTACGGATGCCAGCGTGATAATGGCCATGTAGTAGGCGTCGAACCAACTGTAGCCCTCGATGAGCACATAGCCCAACACACCTACGGTGAGCGCAGACGCTCCCAGGATCAACGCGATCCGGATACGCTTGATAATCAGGTAAACCCGCTTGAATCGGCTCTTCCGGCTTTTTTTTTGCCTCGACAGGAAAAAAAAGAGTTGCAAAAAATGGAAAGCATTGGCGGGGAACATAGCCTTGTATGCGCTATTTGTTTGAAAAAACCATGTACTCCCATGGCTTCAGGTCGAGCGTCATTTCCTGCGTCAACTCCAGGGTGCCGTTGCCGAACACATTGGCATACGGCCCCGCGACGGCACTGCCGGGGCGCAGCGTCACGGAAGTCCGCTCCTTGCTCAGGTTCAACACCACCACCACGCGGTCGCCGTCCTTTTCGCGCGTGAACGCGTACACCTTGGCTTCCGCATTGTTCGGGATTTTTCGCAACGGCCCGCCCGAATTGCCGGCCCACAGGGCGCGGTTGGATTTGTGCAAACCGGCCAGCCGCGAAAAAAAATCCTGTCGGGCAAATTTCTTCCACCGGATGGGCGTGCGCTCGAAAAAACCGAGTCGTTGCGTGAGGCCATCCTCCTGACCGTTGTACAGCAGCGGCATGCCCTGCCAGGTAAATGCCAGCACGTTGAACGCGTCGGCAGCGGCCCCGTAGAGTTCGGTCTCGGTGCCGTTGTGGGAGTTCTCGTCGTGGTTTTGGGTGAAATAGAGCTGGGAATACCCCTTGGGATAAAGATTGTCGAGGTAGCGCAGCAGGGTGTCCAAAGCCAGCGCGTCCTGCTTGCCGGCCGCGATGTCTTTGGTCACGTCTTTCCACTTCCAGCCGTAGTTGGCGTTGAAACAGGTGTTGAAATGCCCCGGTTCGTCCTGCCATTCGGACAGCATGAACACGGTCTTGAGCGAATCCAGCGCCGGGCGCGCCTCGGCCCAAAAGTCGTTGGGCACCAGCCCGGCCATGTCCACCCGGTAGCCGTCAATATCGCATTCGCGGATCCAGTACTGCATGGCCCCGATCATGGCCCGGCGCGTGGTCGGGTTGCCATAGTCGAGGTCGCACACGTCGCTCCAGTCGGGGATGGGTTCGCCGTGTTCGTTGAGCGGCACCGTGAAATCGCCGTTGTACTTCGTATAGTATTCCGGGTGCTGTTGTTTCCAAACGGCATCCCAGGAGGTGTGGTTGGGCACCCAGTCGAGGATGAGTTTCATGCCCTGCTCGTGGGTTTGCTGCACGAGTTTTTTCAAATCGGCCAGCGTGCCGAAGTCGGGGTTGACGGCGTAGTAGTCGCGCACGGAATACGGGCTGCCGAGCGGCCCTTTGCGGCGTTCCTTGCCGATAGGGTGGATGGGCATGAGCCAGAGGATGTCCACGCCGAGCCGTTTCAGCCGGGGAAGTTGTTTGCGCACGCCCTCGAAAGTACCCTCGGGCGAAAACTGCCGCACGTTGCATTCGTACAGCACGCTTTGTGGCGCCCAGTCCGGTTGGGGCGGCGGCCCTTTTGGGAGCGGCGGCGGAGCGACGGTGGTGTTTGACACGGCAGGCGCAGGTTGATTTTGGCACCCCGCCAACAAAACCGCGAGGAGGCTCGGTAATAACATTTTGGAAAAAAGATTCATGTCGCTCTTTTCATTGTTTACTCCAAAATTAGCGGGAGTGATCACTCATCACTCATCACTCATCACTCATCACTCATCGCTCATCACTCATCACTAACTACCACGGCAGCGACCGGTGGCCCTGCACTTTGATTTGGATACCGGTGACGTTGATCGCCGTATTCCCCTTCCAGATCATGACAAAACTGCGGTCGTTGACCACCCAGGTGTTGTTGACGTAGGGGTCTTTGCAGGACAGGTAAATTTCGTTTTTTGCCACGTCCCAGTTCCAGCGGCCGGTGTCGGCCACTTTCCCGTCCATGAGGATGTCGAACGTCTGGTCGTCCCGGAAGCGCAGCCATTTCGACTGGTAGTGTTTGTATATCGTAGTGTCTATGGGTTGCAGGGCATGGCTGAGGTGCCAGTATCCCGAGCACAGGTAAGCCTTGTGGCTGGCGCTGGCGGGCGGCAGGGCGTCAACCGGGACGGTCACCAAGCGCGGCGCTTCCGACACCTGATTGATGCCCGCAGTATCCGGGCGTGCCTCGCCCGACACCCGCGCGGCATCCCAGCCGGACGCTTCCGCGGGAGTCGTGGTTTCGGGTTCAGTAGCCGTGGTGGCTGCCGGCTCGGCGGTTTGTGTTTTTTGGAAATTCTTGCAGGTAGCCCAGCCCATGACGGCCACGAGAATGGAAAGCAGGATGTTCAGTCGCATAAAAAAGTCGCATTGTGATTTGTGCGGCGAAGGTAAGGCACTTGGCAATACCTTTGCAGCTATGAAAAATGTGTGTTGGCGATCCATCCAAATGATGGCCTTGCTTTGCCTGCCCGCCCTGCTCGCCGCCCAACCTGCCACCCTGCCCCTGCACGCGCCCGCGCACCACATCCTCGACCGGCTCGGCATCCTGAAGGGCACGGGCGGGCCGATCCACCCCGAGCTCCGCCCCTTTGGTCGCGAAGATGCCGTGGCGCTGGCCTACATGGCCGATACTTCCGGCGGGCTGTCCGCCCTCGACCGGGCGGACGTGCAATACCTGTTCGACGACAACAACGAGTGGCTGCCCCCCGACGACACCCTGCGGCTGCGGCGCTCGCGCAAGCCGGTGCTCGGGGCGTTTTACCGCACGCCCGCCAATTTTTTCGAAGTCAATTCCCCTGCGTTCCGGTTGCGGGCCAACCCGCTGCTCCAACTCGCCGCCGGGCGCGAACAGGGCGCCGCCGATCCGGTTTTCGTCAATCAGCGCGGCATCGAGCTGCGCGGCGACGTGGACGGGCGCGTGTACTTTTTTACCAGTTTGCTCGAATCGCAGGTGCGGCTGCCCGAATACGCCAACCGATGGGTAGCCGATTACCAGTCGCTGCCCGGCGCAGGTTTTTTCAAACCTTACCGCAGCACGGCGTTCGGCATCGAAAACGGGTACGACTACAACCTCGCCGAGGCGTACGTCGGCTTCCGGCTCACGAAACACCTCGGCCTGCAGTTCGGCCACGGCCGGCATTTCATCGGAAACGGATACCGCTCGCTGTTTCTTTCCGATGCGGGAAACCTCACGTATTTCCTCAAGTTCAACACCCGCGTGTGGCGGCTGCACTACCAAAACCTGTTCCTCGAACTAAGCCCCATCTCGACCGCCGTGCCCCGGCCCGCGAACAGCCTGTTGCCCAAAAAATATGTGGCCGCGCACTACCTGAACCTGCAGGTGACGCCCAATGTGGCGGTCGGTTTTTTCGAGGCCACGGTGTTCAACCGCAGCGGGCAGTTCGAACTGCAGTACCTCAACCCCGTGGTGTTGTACCGCAGCGTGGAGGGCATGCTCGGCAGTCCCGACAACGTGCTCATCGGGCTGGACGCCCGCTGGAACTTCCTGCACCGATTCCAACTCTACGGGCAGCTGCTGATTGACGAGTTCCTTTTTGGCGAAATCTTCAAACCCGCGCAGCCGGGCTGGTGGGGCAACAAATTCGGCGGGCAATTGGGCCTGAAATACCTCAACGCTTTCGGCGCGGACCACCTCGACCTGCAAGTGGAACTGAACGCCGTGCGGCCCTACACCTATTCCAGTTTCGACTCGCTGAACGGGTACACGCACTACAACCAGCCGTTGGCGCACCCCTTGTGGGCCAACTTTCGGGAAATCGTGCTGCTCGCGCGCTACCAGCCGCACCCGCGTCTGACCCTGTCCGGCAGGCTTTTGTACGCCAAGACCGGCGACGACGGCCCCGGCGAAAACTGGGGCGGCAATCCGCTGCTCGGCAACGCCACCCGCGTGCAGGACTACGGCAATGCCATCGCCCAAGGCGTATCGGCCACCACCGTGCTGGCGGGGCTGGACCTCGCCTGGCAGTGGCGGCACAACCTGTTCTGGGAGGCCCGGCTGCTGCTGCGCAGCAAAAACAGCGCAGACCCTGGGCGCGACCTCGACACCCGGCTTTTCTCCATTGGCCTGCGGTGGAACGTGTGGAACGGGAATCTGGATTTTTAACCCTTTGCTCGCCATTGCACACGGATTAACACGGATCGGACACGGATTTTTTTTTTGATAATCGTATATCCGTGTCCGATCCGTGTTAATCCGTGTGCAATGGCTAAGATTTTAACCCTTTTGCTCGCCCCAGCGATAACTGCTCAAATCGAACCCCGCGAGGTCGAGCACGCGGTCTACCACGGTGGCGGCCACGGCCTCGAGGGTAGCGGGGCGGGAGTAAAACGATGGGGAGGCGGGGCAGATGATTCCCCCCGCCTCCGTCACGGTTTGCATGTTGCGGATATGGATGAGGCTGAGTGGCGTATCGCGGGGGACGAGAATGAGCCGGCGGCGCTCTTTGAGCACCACGTCGGCGGCACGGGTCACGAGGTCGTTGCTCACGCCGGAAGCGATTCGGGCCAGCATGCCCATGGAACAGGGGCATACGATCATGGTGTCGTATTGCGCCGACCCGGAGGCAAACGGGGCGTAGAAGTCGTTTTTTGGGTAGAAATCGAAGGGGTACCCATCGAAGTCGGGCGGCCCTACCTCCAATTCCCAGTTGACCACGGCGTTGTCGGACAGTACCACGCCCACGGCCTGCCACTGCGGGCGCAGGGCGGCGAGTTTGTCGAACAGCACCTTGGCGTAGATGGAGCCGGAGGAGCCGGCAACGGCGACCACGATTTTTTTTGACATTCCCGGTGTGCGCTTATTTCGGCAGGTTGAGCAGGAAGCCGATGGTGAAGTTGGCGTCCCAGTCGAACACAAACTGCCGGCAGCCGGTGGCGTCGGCGATGGCCTTGTAAATGTTGAGTCCGCTTTGTTGTTTGTCGCCCTCGCCCTTGTAGTCGCCGGGGGCTTTCAGTACGGTGTATCGTTCCTTGCCGTTGCGGGTTTGTTTGGCCAGTTCGAAGGGGACACCGCCGATGATGAAGCAGGTTTGGCGCATGTTGGCGGGTATAGCCTTTGCCTTGGCGCTCACATCCTGGTACACGGCCGCGTCGGCTTTGCCCGTTTGGCGGTACTTGGCGCCTGGCAGTTCGATGCCGGTAGGGGTACCGCCGCTCATCCAGGAGATTTTGGTGTTGCCCGAGCCGATGTCCACGACGAAGGCCCTGCTGTTGTAGCTGGTCGGCAGACAGGAGCGCAGGGCTAGCTTTGCTTCCTGCTCGGGCGTGACCTCGTTGACGATGTATCCCATGCCCTTGAGGATGTTGGAAATGGTGGTGGTGACGGGTATTTTTTTTGCGCCCGAACTGATAACGAAGTGGATGTTTTTGGGACTAACTCCGTAGGCGAGCATGTCGGCGATGTAGTTTTTAAGGCCCTTTTCGATGTCGTTTTCGGTGGCCAGGTTTTCGTACACGAGGCTGGCGCCGTACTCGGCCTTTTCGAGTTTCCAGTTTTTCTGGGCATCGGTTTTGATGATGAACGAGTTGAAACCAGTGGCGCCGAGTTCGACCACGCCCTTCAGCACGCCGTTGACGGGGGCCGGTGGCACGTAGTTGAAGGAGGAGGTGCTGCCTTTGCCCCAGGTTTCGGACGTGGAGGCGGCGGGTGCGGTGCCGTTGTCGGGTGCAGGGGCCGGAGTCTCGGTAGTGGTTTCGGAGCCGGCGTTTTGGAACCTAGGCAAAAATGTTTTTACGGCAAAGTAGGCCCCGCCGATAATCAGGAGCGTGATGAGCAAGCGGGAAAAGGTGGTCAGTCGAGCCATGGTGTGCAAGTGATTTGGTAAGTGAATGTTGAAAATCGGAACGTTTGAGTGGTCACAAAGTTGGGATAATTCGGATTACTGCGACAAAGGGAGTTGCAAAGTTTTTTGGAGCCACGTTTTGGAGGCGTCGAATAATGACGTATCATCCGCTTGAAATAAAATTTGCCAAATAAAAAAACCAAAAAGTTCAGCAGGAACGAAATTCGCGTAGATTTGCCATGCAAAACACAAAACCCGTTGGAGATAACATGGAAACAGGGCATAAGGCCAAATTGGCCTTGAACGTGGAGGAAAAACGTGCCTGGGATCAGACGTTTCGACTCATGTCATGGTGGGATTCCGGCAAGGTAGCCGATGCCCGCGTCATGGTGGTCGGCGCCGGCGCGCTCGGCAACGAGGTGCTGAAAAACCTGGCGCTCCTCAACGTGGGTCGGATCCTGATCGTGGACTTTGACGACATCGAATATGCCAACCTCTGCCGTTCCGTGCTTTTCCGGGAATCCGATATCGGGAACAAAAAATGCGATGTGGCCGCAAACCGCGTCCGCGAGCTCAATCCCGGCACCCGGGTGCAAGCCATCAACGGCGACGTTCTGGTGGACATCGGCCTCGGGGTGTTCCGCCGCATGGACGTCGTGATCGGCTGTCTCGACAACCGGCTGGCCCGTATGTTCATCAACCGGCATTGTTTCAAACTAAACAAGACGTGGGTGGACGGCGCCATCGAAAACCTGGCCGGACAGCTCGACGTGTTCAAGCCTGGCGTGTCGTGCTACGAGTGCCAGTTGTCCGACGAAGAATGGAAGATCATCCACTACCGCCTCGGATGCCCGGACATCGCCCAACGCAACGCCACCGGCGGCAAAATCCCCACTACCCCCATTTCGGCGTCCATCATCGCCGCTATGCAAGTGCAGGAAGCGCTCAAGGTGCTCTACGGCAACGACAAGCAGTCCATGGCCGGGCAACATTTCAAATACGACGGCATGCACAACCTGATCCTTCAGTACGGCATTGACTACATGCAAAAGGACGAATGTGTGAGCCACGAAACCATCGAAAACCTCATAGAGGCTCCCGAACTTTCGGCAGACACCCCGGTGGGCGCCCTGCTCGATTGGGCGACCAACCGCTTTGGCGACCCCGACCCCGTACTTCACTTGGACTACGAGGTCGTGCTGGAGGTCACGACCGAAATTTCCGAGATTAGTACCCCGGTGCTCCTGGCCAAGCCGCATTTTTCGGAGGAGGTACAGCAGCGCTACCGGAAGGAGCCGGGCGAAAACATCCGGTACAGCAAGGTGATCGAGCACGGGATCCGACGGGGCAACTTCCCCCAGCTGTCGGCGCCGCTGCGTCAGATCGGCGTGCCGCCCCTGCAAATTTTAAAAATAGAAGCGAACGGAGCGTATCACGCCGTCGAACTGACCGGCGACGAACCGTTCCTCGATTTTCAATAACAACAGTTCAAAACCATCTTTTTTTAAATTATGAGCGTAATCAATATTTCAATCCGGGTAATGCCGAAAGGGGACGAGTTGGACGTGGAGCTGCCCGTTTTCTCCACCGGCAAGGACATCGTCGAGGAGTTGCTGAGTGCCAATGTGGCGCCCCGCATGGATTCCGAGGGCAATCCTTATGTCTATGAGCTCATTTCCAAGGCCAGCAATGTCAAGATCGGCGAAAACAAGACCCTGTTCGACCTTGGCATACGCGAAGGCGAGACCATTTATTTCGTACCAAAACTTGTGGCAGGATGAACCCGCAAACACCCGTTTACGACTTCAACGACCCGGTGTTCAAAACGAACCTGAAGTACAAGCGCTGGGCGCGGGAGCACATCGAGCTCTGCTCGCTGCGCAGCGACGTCATCACCTGGGAGGTGGCCGAGACGGTCAGCCCCCTGCGCATCCCGGTCGTTTACCACGTACACTATAACCTGCGCAGCATTGTCGGCATTGACGAGACGTACAACCCGGTGTACGGGAACCACCACGTGCTGGAACTGGCGCTGCCCCCCCAATACCCCCTCGAAGGCTGCAAGCTCACCATGCTGACCGATGCGTGGCACCCCAACATCAAATCGGATGGAAAGTATAAAGGCCGGGTATGCGGCAACACCGAAAGTTTCGGCCTTTCCTACGGCCTGTACCAGTTGGTGCTGCGCGTGGGCGAAATCCTCCAGTACAAAAACTACCACGCCATCCACGAGCCGCCGTACCCGGAGGACTCGAAGGTAGCCGAATGGGTCATCCAGTTCGCCGAACCCAACGGCATCGTGAACAAGTACCAGGAGATCGCCGTGGACGACTCGCCGCTCGTACACGTCGAACGCGCCGCCGACGAGGCTCCGCAGCCGGCGGTCAATATCGCGCCGCCGCCGCCTACCCCCCCCGGCCCGGAACCACCGGAAGAGCCAATGCACATTCCGGCCCCGCCACCGCCCGCGCCGCCGCCCGTCATGGCCGCCCCTTTGCCGGAACCCGAGTCGGAACCCGAGCCGCCTGCCCCAACCCCAAGCCCGGAATCCGGCGGCGGCATACGCATCAAGATCGGTTCCCTGCGGCCCAATCCCGAGCACAAGCCCAAGATCACCATCACCCCCAAAGATTAACTCAACACTCAAAACCCGGAACTCAACACTCAATTTGTTCAGCATAACCAACACGTTCTCCGGATGAAACCACGCTTACCAATCAGGATGTGCCTTGCCGGTCTGCTGTTCGCGGGCCTGAGCGGGCAGTTATCGGCGCAACCCTTCGAACAAGAGTTCAAGTATGGCGGCAAAAGGAACTATGAGGCCACGATCAAGTTTGACGTGACCTATACCCGGGGCGACAATCCGGAGATGTTCCCGCTCAAGCCAAAAGATAAAGGCGTCATTGACTTGCAGGGCGCCGGCAATGGGACACTGGTCATCTCATTTAATCCGAAAAGTTTGGATTGGCACTGGGGCAGCCACGATAAAGAATACACCTTGTACATCCGGCCCGGGTGCATTTCGCCGCCCGCTGAACTGAAAAACGTCCGAAGCGACGACATTGCTGTAACGACTTCGGTTCCGGATGCGGTTCGGTTGGAGTACCGCATCCAGGAAAACGGATCGGGCCAACTGAAGATCGGCGGTTTCGCGACAAACAGTAAGGATTCACTTGGTTGCACGCCCTATTTCCGGTTTGACTTCACCGTGTCGGGTCTGGTGGACAAAGCAAAACGGGATTGCGAAGAAGCACTAGCCGCTTTTGCCGCCAATAAAACCGGGGGCATCGGCCTTGTGAAAAAAGTCAAGTTCGAACACCCCGATGCCCCCTGCCTGAGCGAAGTGAACAACATCATCGCGGAGTACGACCTGTGGCACAAGGCCAACACGGCACCCAATTGCGAGGATGCAAAAAAACATTGCAAAGCCTACCTTGACAAATACGGCAACGAGGGCCTGTTCTCCGTCGAGATCAATACGATCAACAACAATTGCAAAACCACGCCCAAGCCCGAAGCCAAATCGGAAAACAAAGCCTCCACAACGGTCAAAGAAAAATCGGAGGAAGAAAAAGCCTTTGCCCGAATCCAAAAGTCCACCAACAAGGACTCCCTCCAGGGATTTATTGATTTTTGGAGCGACAAAAGCCCCGGCAGCGATTTTGTCCGGCAGGCGAAGGCGCTGCTCGCGCGCTTGTTGCCCATCGAATACGAGGAAAAAATACTGCCCGATGGCCGGCACCAGTTCCGCCTGCTGAACGTGAACAAGCCGCGGATCAAAAACCTGTCGCTGCTCGGCGACATGGACATCAATACCGACAGGCTGCTGACCGACAACATCTTCACGGTGTCCATCGGGACCGGGGAATACAGCGTGTTCGTGAAGGACGCCTCCGGCAAACAGACCACCATCAAGATCACCAATGAATTTGGTGCCACCGTTACCCCCGTTGCGGGGATGGAGGCCTGGCTTCTGCGTGTAAACGGCGGCAAAAAGCCATACGTCGTGCATCTGGTGGATATCGCAAACCCCAATGACGTGAAGACCTGGAAGGGCAGCCTGAACTCCGATACCCTGCTCCTTACGTTGGAAGAATTGCAGGATCGAGGGTTGGACAAATCGTATCGCGTGCTCGTGAAAAACAACGAACGCAGCTCGAGGCCGGCCGAGGCCGGAGTGGTCGAGGGGCGCAGCACCGACGGCGGCTCCACCGTGCTCGATGCGATCCTGTACGTGCTGTTGCTTTTCATCGTCCTTTCTGCCGTGTACGGCGTGTACCTGCTTGTGTGGTACCGAAAAGCCAAACAACGGAAAGCCACCATTTACGACAGTTTCCAATAACCGAACACTATGCAACTACCGATTCGACTCCTCCTTTACGTCCTGTTGTTTTTATCGGCCTGGTATCCGGTCCGGGGACAGCAGACCCTGCGTTTCAGTTTTGAGCACAACGGTATAACCTACAACAACTGTGCTGTGCAGGTCAAATTGGTGGAGGATTTTCCCAACAAAGAAGTCCAACTCGTTTTCAGCAACCCGACCTTGGGGTCGAACGAACCCGGTTCCGGCTTGAAAATGGTGGTGAAGGACGACTGCATCACCCTGTCGTCCAACAACCTGCAACTGCAGGAAGCGCCTCCAAGGGGATTGACGATCACCCGGGAATATCCTGCCAAACGCCGCCTCAACATCATCGGTACCGGCAAGGCGCTGATCCGTATTGACAAATTGTACTGCCGGTCCGAAGACGGCAGTGACGACCGGCTTGTCCGGCTGAACAGTCCCGCCATCTTCGAGTTCGAAATCGGCGGAGCCGCCCCCCCGCCGCCAAAAGAACCCGATCCCGTTCAACAACAGCAAAAAAAACAACAAAAACCACCTCCGACACCCCAGCCCGTAACGCCCAAACCCGCCGAAGACCCGGCAGTTGTCGCCTACAAAGCCGCCATGGCGATGGGCCCGGGCAAGGATCGCGAACGCGCCTTGCAGAAATATGTGGACAACTTCCCCAAGGCGGGCAACGTGAAGGAGGCCAAAAAATTAGTGGAGCTCGGCTTTGTGCCGTTGGCGCCCGAGGGAGACAGGGTGGTGTACCGAATTCGCTATGCTCTGTGTGCGCCGCAGTTCGACACGGCGCAGTTTGTGGGGGTCGTAGAACCGGCAAACGATGGGAGTTCGGACTATTTGCTCAAACTGGCGGTAAACCGGGGCGAGTCGTACGAGGTAGCCCTGACCGACCCCTGCAAGGCGGAAAAAGTGCGCACGACCAACCTGTTCATCAGCGGCAATCCGCTCAAGTGCGTGCTGACGGTGGAAGAGGACAATTTCGTCCTCAAGTTCTCGGGCGGCAGCAACGCCAAAGCCCCGTTCATCGTCGAGTACCTCAAGGACGGCATGTCTTTCCCCAGGGGATTCGAGACCATCGAGTCCACGGACAGGACGTATTCCTTCCCGATCGTTTCGATACGCGAAAAAACGGAAACGAGCGGCATTTTTGCCATACAAGTGCGGGAAGACAACCTGATCCTGCCCGTCGAGGGCAACGTATTCGTACCGCCCCCTCCGCCCGTATGGCCATATTTGGTGGCGGCGCTCGCGCTCGCACTGGGTGTGTTTTTTTACTCCGCGCACCGAAAAAAAATGCGCAAAAAAGCCGTGGAAGCCAAAGTGAAGAAAAAAGAAGATACGCCTCAAGAGGAGCATGAAAACTGGGTGCCGCTGCAACCGCCCGGGGCTGGCAGCGCGATGAAAATACGCTCGACCGCCCGACCCGAAGCCGATCACAAAGCCATGTCAGAATCCGAGTTCGACGCGCTGCTGCAGGAAGAACGCTTCCACGCCCTCCACATGAAAAAACACTGGCCCGATACCGTGCTGACCGACATTTACCTGAGTCCGAGCAGCATCCGGGGCATCAGTGAGTTCTTGCATGAACAGCGCAAAACCATGGTGGAGGAAGAAGAGGGCAGCATTCCCGAAATCGGTGGGTTCCTGCTCGGCAAATACTGTGTGTCAGAAAGCTCGGGCAAGTACCGGGTGGCGATGACCGACTTTGTGCCCATTGTGCCAGAGGAGAACAATGTGTACCAGCTCCAGTTCAGTACCGAGAGCCTCGTGCGCGAACTCGGCGACATGCAGGACAAATACCCCGACCGCTCCCTTGTCGGCTGGTTCCACACCCACCCTGGCCACGGGCTGTTCCTCTCCCGCCCCGACCTGACCATCCACAACGGATTTTTCCGCGAGAAATACCAGTTTGCCATGGAAATTGACACGTTGACGGCGCATCTGGATACCGGCTTTTTCACCCGAACGACCGCCGGCCCCGTGAACAACACCGAGACCCAAGCCCCCGAACTGAGCTGGTTCAAGTGGAGCGACATCGAACAACAAAACAAACCATAACGATCATGCGCATTCGACATTGGATCCGATCTGCCTCCTTAGCGCTGTTGCTCGCGCTATACCCGCTGGCGACCGTGTTCGCTCAATCGGTTTTTGCCATCGAGTCCATTCAGCTGCACGACAAGGACTACCGCGTAGATCTGTACGTGAATGCCCAGAAGGACGGGATTGGCGTGCAGCTGACCAAGGATGCCCTGCCGGTGTGCGAAACGAACTTTTCCGGGGTATATGAACGGCTTCGCATTGACATCATTCGCCACGAGATCAAGGAACGCGCGTCCGGCACCGTGCGGGCGGACACGCTCAACATCCTGTTCCTGGTAGCCGCCGGGTCGAGCGTGACACCAGCTGTTGCAGCGCAGCGCAATGCCCTTATCGAAGAGGCCATAGGCAAGATCGGTACCGGCGCCAAGTTCACCAACTATTTTCTCTCGACGTATGGCGACGAAGTTTCCACGCCCAAGCCCTTCGGCATTGCCGATGTAAAGTCTGTTCTGGCCGAACTCGACAGCCGTACCGATCCATACACCGAACTGTACCAAGGCATCGTGGAGGCGGCCCGTTTCATGCGCGACCGACGGGGCAAGTGGGTACTTTTCCTATTCACCGACGGCACGAACACCGGCAACCCCGCCAGGGACGATGTCTATTGGCCGTATGAAGTTTCCGATGTACAGTATTTCCTCAAAAATCTCAGCAACAGCACATACATTGCCCCGATCGGGGTCGGCCCTTCGCCCGACACGGCATTCCTGCGACTTCTGGTCTCTGCGTCGTACAATCCCAACGATACTTGTGCCGTAGGCGCCCTGCCGCACCGCATCAGCGAACGTATCGTCCGGAAAATGGACATCCTATACAACAACATCGTTCGTTGTTACCCGCCCAGCGACCCGATCTATCGCTACAAGGAACCCCGGAAATATTCGGTGCATTGGCTGAACGGACCAAAGGAATTGCCCGACTCCGTGTTCGTGCGATTCGAATCTCCCAAGGCCACTGCTGCCACCCCGCACAAGTTGGGCAACGTGTTTGAGCCGCTCGACTGGCTTCAGCGCTGGGGCATTGGCCTTGTCGGGGTGTTGTTTGCTCTTTTTGCCATGCAAACCACCGTGCCTTGGCTGTCCAAACGCAACTTCCAAAAGAACTTCGTCAAACCCTATCGCTCCGAGGCCGGGCGCATCCAGCGGGATCCCGTTACGGGCGACGTGTTTCAGGAGGGCCAGCTCGTGGTGGTGCAGTGCCCGCGTCAAACCACCGCGCTGGAATCCTGGGAATATGTGGGCAACAAGTGCCCCAACTACCCCAAGTGCCTCGACAACGTCAACCCCTGCGACGGCGCCGGCGCGCCGCTCGGCAACGAAAAATTCTTCAGCAGCAAGGGCAGTTTCCGGCGGCTCAACTGGCTGTGGTTCGGCATGGTGGGCGGTCTCATCGGCTGGTCGGCATTCGCCTTGCTCAAGGTGCTCGCGTCCGGTTGGTACAACAGGTTGCTCATCCAGTTTTGGAGCAGCAACTTTGGCACGGGCACTCATACCGAAGCGGACATCCAGACGCTGACCGACGAAACGCTGCTCGGGGCCACCTTTGGGGCCGGTCTTTGCTTCATGCTGGCGTGGGCGGAAGAGCGCAGCCAACCGCGAAAAATATCCTGGCCGCGCATCATCCTGCGCACCGTGTTCGGCACCATCGCCTCCCTGTTCGTGTTCCTGCTCGGGTTTTTCCTCCACTACAAAGGCTGGATCGAAAACCTGTTCGTGTCGGGGCTGGTGACCTGGTTGCTCTTCGGACTCGTGGTAGGGGCCGTGCTCACCATGCGCTCGGCCATCACCCTGAAACGCGGTGTCCTCGGCGGATTGGGCGCAGCGGTCGTAGGCTATGCGGTGTACGCGCTCAGCAGCGCCTTCCCCGAAGACCCGGCTACCGTCAAGCTCATCAGTTTCATCCTCTTGGGCGGTTTGCTGGGCCTGCTCCTGGTCACCGTGGTCAGCCGGGCCGACGATTTCGAACTGGAGTACGTCTCGCCGGAGCAGTTCCGGCAGGTCAACCCCATCAGCAAGTGGCTCAAAAACGGCATCGAAATCTTCATCGGCCGGGAGGCGGGCAACTATGTGTACGTGAAATGGGAAGACGAGGCCGTGCAACCGTACCATGCCCGACTGTTCTACGACAAAGGCACGGTGTTCATCGAGCCGCTCGCCGAGACCCTGCTCAACGGCAAACTGCTGCCCCTTCGCACCAACACCGCACTCCAGAACGGCGACCTGCTTCAACTGGGCCGCCAAAGCAACACCCGCATGCGCTACCGCGAAAAACGACGCGCCGACGGGGGCGGGGCGCCGCCGTCGGCAAATGGGGGGGGCGGGTTCAGGATAAACTGACAGTTCCTTCCCTATCCACACGCACACCGATTCATTTCAATAAAAAATACCACCACATGGAAAACATCTTGCGATTGCCAAACACCTTCCGATTCCTGCTCCTGTGGGGATTCATACTTTCGAGCAATCAGGCATTATTTGCCGATTGCATCACAATCAATTGGGACTCCAGTACCCCCACATCCTGCGGAGGTAGTGACGGTACCGCTACGTTTACTGTCGTGGTGAAACCGGCGGATTGTCCGCAAACCGGTATGTGCAACGGGGTACCCAGTTTCTTTTACAGAGTAGGTAACGGAAGTGAGGTTCAATTCGATCCAGCCAATCCGTTGGTCATCCAAAATTTGCCGAGCGGAAACCATACCCTTACGGTAACGCGCTATGTCACTGTGGGAATGATGTCAAATTCTTGTGGCCAAAGCTCCACACCGTTTATTATCAACCCTGGAGGATTGATGATGTCAATTGGCAACCCGACTGCGTCCAAATGCACAAGCCCGACGGGTGCTTTCACTGTTACCGTGTCGGGTGGCACACCTCCCTATACGGTGACCGTAACGGGAGCGCCCTCGCAGACCACCACTAGTACTGCCTCGTTTACCGGCCTCTCTGCCCAAACATATACGGTCACCGCCACGGATGGCACCTGCACGAGCAGTACGTCCGTAGCCGTGCCGCCGATTGTTGTGGTGAATCTGGCTGTCAGCACCCAATCCGTGCGGTGCAACGGCGGCAGCGACGGGAGCATAACAATCACGCAACCTCCATCCGCGGATCATTCCTTTTCGCTCTCCCCCGCAAACGGCACGTTTTCATACCCGACATTCTCTGGCTTGCCCGGCCTACCGCCAAACAACAACTACGTCGTCACCGCTACCAATACCGATTCGGGCTGCACAGCCACCGCGACAGTTAATGTCAACCCGCCCAGTCCACTTGTTGTTCAAACAACTGTCACGAATATCTCGTGCAAGGGCCTGACCGATGGAGCAATCACCGCTATGCCCACAGGCGGGAACATCGGAACGTACACCTATGCGTGGAGCCATAGCAATTCAGCCACAACGGCCAACGTGTCCAGCCTTTCGCCCGGCACCTATACTGTTACCGTAACGGACTCCAAGATGTGCGCAGCCACCGCTTCCGCGACGATCAGCGATGATGCCGGTGCCGATTTCACGATCAATTTCGCGCCTGAAATCACATCCGGCGGTTCCCCCAATATCAAGCCCGTTGCCAGTACAACGGGCTACCGTTTCAACTGGAACATTGTGGGATCAGTCAATGCAATCATAAACCCGACACCAAGCTCCACCAATTTTGTCAACAACAATACGACTATCCCGCAAACGATCAGCACCGATGATATGCGAAGCCCAGGGGTGGTGGTGTATCATTTGCAAATTGAAAAAATCCCACCAAACTCGAGCTGCAAGGGACGCGCCGACACCATCACCGTCCTCATCCGGCCCGATACCGACGCCGACCCCTTCATCCCCGAAATCTACACCCCCAACGGCGACGGCCAAAACGACGCGTGGCTCGTGGTCATGCCCGACGGCGTGGACAAAGGCGAGTACACCATTTTCAACCGACTCGGCGGCAAGGTGTACGAGGGCGACACCATGACCCCCTGGGACGGCACCGGCTGCCCCGACGGCGCCTATTTTTATGTGCTGCGTTACACCCAAAACGGCGCGGAAAAAGTGAAAAAAGGCGCCATTACCATCCTTCGCACCAGCAATTGAGGTTTCGGGTTTCGGGTTTGGAGGTTTCGGGTTTCGGGTTGGAGGGTATTTTAAACCCGAAACCCGAAACCTCCAAACCCGAAACCCCGAAACCTCCAAACCCGAAACCCCGAAACCCGAAACCCGAAACCCCGAAACCCCAAACCCGAAACCCCGAAACCTCCCAACCCGAAACCTACAAACCATCTCAACTGTATCTGCCATGAAAAAAAATCTTCCCATCATAGTCGTTTTCAGCGTATTGGCATTTGTTGCCGCTCCGCTTCTCGGGCAGCAGATGCCCTATTTTTCGGCATATACCTTTCAGCCGAAGTTTTACAACCCGGCAGCGCAGGGCGGTGCCTCGGGTGGTGGTGTGGCGGTGGCATACCGGTCGCAGTTTGCCGACTTGCCCACGGGCAGCAAACCGGTGAGCTACATGCTTCAGGCCGATGTGTCTCCGTTGGTCGGCGACCGCATCGGGCTGGGCATTATGGCCATGCAGGATGAGGTGCATATCACCAAACGCACCAACGTGACGCTGTTTTTCGGGTACCACCTGTTCCCCGCGGACAACGATTTCAACCTGTCGCTCGGCGCCATGGCGGGCTTGCTCAACCAGAGCATGGACCTGAGCACGGCCACGGTGAACAACCCTTTCGACCTGACCCTCATGCAGGCCAACGAGTCGAAGTCGCAGTTCGACGGCGGCTTCGGGCTGCAGGCGCGGGTCGCCGGGCTACAACTCGACGTGACCCTGCCGCAGTTGTTCACCAGCAACCTGGAATATGCCCCGGCGGGAGGAGAGGTCGGCACCGTGCGTTACGATATCTTCCCGCACCTCGTCACCGCGTTGCGCTACCGCTGGCAGGGCGAAGGTTTTGCCATCGAACCCAGCGTGGTGTACCGCGAGGTGTTCACCAAGGCGCTCAAGGCCGGCAATTTCGATTTCGGGTTGCGGGCATATTTCCTCGACGACGACCGGGTCATGGTCGGGGCCGGCTACCGCACCGACGAGGGCGGTCTGCAGTTTTCGGCGGGCGTGCGTCCCATTCCGCAGGTGCTCCTGTTTGGCGCTTATGAAACGCACAGCGCCCTCGGGGGAAGTTTTGAAGCAGGCGTACAGTACGCGTTTGGCCGCGCTTCCGACAAGGATAGCAACGACAACCGTACAACCGATACGCCCAAACCACCCAAGCCGCCCAAGCCAGTGAAACCGGCAAAACTCCCAAAATTTGACGAAACCGCCGAAGCGAAACTGTCCCAGTACAAAACGATCGCCGAAAGCGCCAAAATCAAAACAGCGCAGGATGCCGTGGCTGCTCGTGAAAAAATTGAAATAGCCCGATACTCGCTCAACGATGCCAAAACCACCACCAACCATAAAACACGGCAGGCCAAGATTGCCAATGCCGAGCGGTATTTCCCGGAAATAGAAACATTGGCGAAAAGCGTGTCTGACGAAGCCCAAAAGGCTGGCAAAAGCCATGTCAGCGCCGATTCGTTGTTCAAGCAAGTGACGGCACGCGGCCAGAAGGTGCGCAACGAAAACGTCCTTGGCCAGATCCGAGTGGCAAACAGCGATGCCGCCCGCGAAGATGCCGACGTACGCGCCAAATTTGCCGAAATCAAAACCCTGCGAGCCTCTTTGCCGGCGCTGCTCGATGTGAACGACCCATCCACCATTCAAAACTACCTGAGCGCCGAACTGGCATCCCTTGCAAACAAGCCTGAAAATGCCAAAGTGGTGGCGGCTCCCGCCAATGCCGTGGCCGTGCAATACGCGGATGCCGAAGAGACCTACAAAACCTCGGTGAAAATCAAGGCTTTGGCCGACTGGCTCGGCGCGCGCGTACTGGAATTGAAAGCCGAGGGCCTCGCATTCGAGTCGGCCCGCCTGACTGCCGAAATCCTGTACAACAATGTGGAAACCCGCACCGATGCCAAGTACGCTTCCGATTACGGGCAGCCGTTCAAAACGACCTACAAACTCAACGGGAAGGACAAAACCGCCAACATCAAGAAGGATGCGGCCCTCACGCTGGAAACACTCGGCGTGCTTAAACTGCACGATCTGAAGCGCTACCTCGCTGCCAAAATCGGTGTGCCAGAGGATAAAATCACGTTGGAACTCACCGCCCCGAACCCGAAAAACGATTACCAGCAGGTGACGCGGATCACGGTGAATTACAGGAAACCGTAGCGGTGCCCCTCCGTGGTCGCCCATGCCAGGGAACGGGCGACCACGGAGGGGCGACCCTTTGTGGTCGCCCCGGAAACCCATTGGGCGACCACGGAGGGTCGCCCCTACACGGCCACGGGCGCCTTGATCATCGGCCAGGGGTCGTAGTGCAGCAGTTCAAAATCCTCGTACCGGAACGCGAAAATGTCGCGCACTTCCGGGTTGATACGCATCACTGGCAGCGGTCGCGGATCGCGGGACAGTTGCAGTTCCACCTGTTCGAGATGGTTCTGGTAAATATGCACATCGCCAAAGGTATGCACGAAATCGCCCGGTTTCAGGTCGCACACTTGCGCGAGCATGAGGGTCAGCAAGGCGTACGAGGCGATGTTGAACGGCACGCCGAGGAACACATCGGCGCTGCGCTGGTACAGTTGGCAGGAGAGGCGCCCATCGGCCACATAAAACTGGAACAGGCAGTGGCAAGGCGCCAGGGCCATGTCGGGCAGGTCGGCCACGTTCCAGGCCGACACGATGATGCGGCGGCTGTCGGGATTGGTTTTCAGCGTGCGCACGACCTCGGCCACCTGGTCCACCGTGCGCCCGTCGGGACACTGCCACGAGCGCCATTGTTTGCCGTACACGGGGCCGAGGTTGCCCTCGGGGTCGGCCCATTCGTCCCAGATGCGCACGCCGTTTTCTTTCAAATAGCCGATGTTGGTGTCGCCCTGCAGGAACCACAGCAGTTCGTGGATGACACTTTTGAGGTGTACCTTTTTGGTGGTCACCAACGGAAACCCTGCTTGCAGGTCGAAGCGCATCTGGTACCCGAAAACGCTGATGGTGCCCGTGCCGGTGCGGTCGCTTTTGTGCGTGCCGTTCAGAAGGATGTGGCGGAGGAGGTCGTGGTAGGCTTGCATCCGGCAAAGGTACTGTTTCACTTTTTTTGTGTCACAGAGGCTCACCAAGTTTAAGTGAACACAAAGGGTTTTGTCATTCCGTAGGAATCTGTCCACTATGCAAGGAAAAAAACGCTGTGTCTTCTAAAACTCCGTGTACCGCTGTGGCACTTTTAACCTACATTTGGGGACATAAAACGCAACTGCGCCATGCTCGACCAACGCATCATCGCCCTGTACGACGAATACACCCACAAACCGCTCACCCGCAAGGAATTTCTTCACCGGTTGACCTATCTGGTCGGAAGCGCCGCGGCGGCTATGTCGGTGCTGCCGCTGTTGGAGTCGGCTCCGGCCATACTTGCCCCGGCGCCCGCCGATGGCTTGTTCACCGAGTACATCACGTGGCCGGGCGTGAACGGCGAGATGAAAGCGTACGTGGCCCGTCCGGAACTGGAAAAGCCCTACCCCACGGTGGTGGTCATTCACGAAAACCGCGGCCTGAACGCGCACATCGAGGACGTGACGCGGCGTGCGGCGCAGGCAGGTTACCTCGCCGTGGCGCCCAACGCCCTCGCCCCCGTGGGCGGTACGCCCGCCGATACGGACGAAGCACGCAAGTTGTTCAGCGAACTCAAGGCGGAGGAATCGCTGAAAAATTTCATCAGCGTATTCGGCACACTGAGTGGGCGCAAGGATTGTGCCGGGCGCTTCGGCTGTGTGGGCTTTTGCTGGGGCGGCGCCATGGCCAACAACTTGGCCGTGCATGTGCCCGAACTACGGGCCGCCGTGGCGTTTTACGGCCGCCAGCCCGCGGCAGAGGATGTGCCCAAGATAAAGGCTGCCGTACAACTCCACTACGCCGGTCTCGACGAGCGCGTGAACGCGGGTATGGCCGCTTACGAAGAAGCCCTGAAAACCAACGGGATCACCTACGAGCAGTACCTGTACGAAGGTGTCAACCACGCGTTCCACAACGACACCTCGGCAGCGCGGTACGATGAAGCGGCAGCCAAGTTGGCCTGGGAACGGACGCTGGCGTTTTTTGAAAAACATCTGGCCGAGTGATGGAAGGCCATTGTCAATGAACCCACGCAAGTCGGTCGGCTATCTTAAAACAAAAAATTTTATCAATCAAAACGCCATTCCCGCTGCAAACGCTACTTTTGCACGCCGCAACCCGTCCACCGGCACGTATCGGGCGACCATCCACCCGCCTTCGCCGATGCTACGGCGGGTAAATCGGAAATAAAATGCTGAAACGCCTGCACATCCGCAACTACGCTCTGATTGACCGCGTGGAGATTGATTTCTCCGAACGGCTGACGATCATTACCGGCGAAACAGGGGCCGGAAAATCTATCCTGTTGGGCGCTCTCGGCCTGGTTATGGGCGAACGTGCCGACACCAAGATTTTTTACAACGATGCCGAAAAGTGTGTGGTGGAAGCCTGGTTCGACGTGACCAAGTACGATTTGCGCGAATTTTTTGAGGAAAACGAACTCGACTACGAGGACGAGGTGGTGATCCGCCGCGAACTGTCGCCTGCCGGCAAGAGCCGCGCCTTCGTGAACGACACCCCCGCCAACAACCAGGTGCTGCGCCGCCTCACCGAGGCGCTTGTGGACCTGCACCAGCAGTTTGACGTGCTCGATATCCACAACGTCAACTTCAAACTGCGGATGCTCGACGCCCTGGCCGACAACGGCGCCTTGCTTGCCGAATACCAGCGCGGCTACCGCCAATACCAGGCCGACCGCACCCAACTCTCCGACCTGATTAACCGCAGCGCCAACGCTTCCCGGGAAATGGATTTTCTGCGTTTCCAGTACGACGAACTCCGGCAAGCCGAACTCCTGGACGGCGAGCAGGAGGAACTCGAAAACGAACTGGCCCGCCTGACCAACGCAGAGGACATCAAACGCACCTACGGCGCTGCCGCCAACTACCTCGCCGAGTCGGAACAAAACGTGGTCGGCCAACTTCAGGAGATCGCGCGCTCTATGAACGCCACCCGAAAAGTATCGAACGAACTGAACGCCCTGAGCGAGCGGTTGGATACGCTCCTGATTGACCTCCAGGATATTGCCAAGGACTGTGCCCGCATCAGCGAAAGCACCGAACACGATCCCTCCCGTATTGCGGAAGCGCAGGAGCGGCTGAATGTGCTGTACAAATTGCAGAAAAAACACGGAACGGGCTCCGTGTCGGAACTGCTTCAACTACAGGGCGACCTGGAACGCCGGCTCGGCGGCTTCACCGATCTCGGCGACCAGATTGCCCGGCTGGAGCGCACTATTGCCACCCAGGAACTCGCCTTGCGCGGGCAGGCGCGCCTGCTCGGCGAACGCCGCCGCATCGTGCCCAAGCCGTTTGAGGAAAAAGTACAGGCCATGCTGGCCCAACTTTCCATGCCGCACGCCCGAATCAAAGTGGATATTCAGGAAACCGAATCCCTCACCCCGACCGGCACCGACGACGTACAGTTCCTGTTCGCGTCCAACGTGGGTAGCCGCTACCTGCCTATCCGCGACGTGGCCTCGGGTGGCGAATTATCCCGCCTTACCCTCTGCACCAAGAGTCTCGTAGCCGATGCCATTCCCTTGCCCACCCTCATTTTTGATGAAATTGACACCGGCATCAGCGGCGACGTGTCGCTCAAGATGGGTCTCATCCTGCGTGAACTGAGCGACCGCCACCAGGTGGTCAGTATCACCCATACGCCGCAGATCGCCGCCCGCGCCGACAAACACTACTTCGCTTACAAACAAGTGGAAAACGAACGCACCATCACGCACCTGCGCGCCCTCAACCCCGACGAACGCGTGCGCGCGCTCGGGGTCATGCTCAGCGGCAATCCGCCCAGTGAGGCAGCACTGGCCACGGCACGCGAACTGATGCAGAAGTGAGCCGGCTATTCCAGTTCCACGTCAATGGAATCGCCCTGGAACAGAATGTTTTCGTCGCCCGGGGCAAGTGTGTCCACGGGAATGACCATGAACCCTTCCACGCGGTGTACCAGCCATCGGCCATGCACGCGGTACAGCACCAGGGTGTCGGGGATTTTCTCTTCCAGTTCACCCTCGATCAGGTAGTGGCAAACGGCCGAGTCGCCACGCACGTCGCAGCGGAGTTTGTAGAGTACCGTGCTGGATATTTCCGAGGAATCTCCCTGCATCAGGGCATCAAGAAAATCAATGTACGACCGGGCCAGTTCGGTGCTGTGCAGCCGGGCCGAGTCGAACTGGTTGCGGTCAATGTACGATTGCCACAAGCGGACAACCGATTCCGGCGAGGTATCCGAATGGCACCGGCAGTACCATATACAAAGGGCTGCGAGGGTGCAGCCTAGTGCGAAAAATCGCATCATGTTGGAGGTTTGTTTTGATGCTCAAAAGTAGGGCGATTTCTCTGAAAATATTTTTTGTAAAAAAGCCTTGGGGGTTTGAAGGATGGGCGGTTATCTTTGCCGCCGCTTTTAGCAAATGGGCGCATAACTCAGTTGGTTCAGAGTGGCTGCCTTACAAGCAGCAAGTCGGAGGTTCGAGTCCTTCTGTGCCCACGAGGCCACCTTCGGGTGGCCTTTTTTGTTTGACCTAAGACAACTGCATAGCATGTGTCTCGGAACTCCGTTCCGGGTAGGCAAATCATAAATTAGCCTTCGATTATTGACCGAATAACTACTATCAGAGCACCCGGAACGGAGATCCGGGACACATGCTAAGTAGTTTCAATTATTCCTTCCATTTGATGTTGCACCCTCCGCTTGGCCGTTGCACTACAGGCGCTGGTTGACCGGCGAGCACGGCATCGAGGGCAGCACGCAGGTCTTCCCCGGTTGGTTGCACGGGATTGCGTTTGGGGCGGCTCCCGTCGAGTTGGCCCCGGTAGGCGAGGTTCAGGTTGCCGTCGAAGACGTAAAAATCCGGCGTACAGGCTGCGTCGTAGCGCCGGGCCACGTCCTGCGTGTCGTCGTACAGGTACGGGAAGGTATAGCCGACCGCCTGCGCATGGGCGGGCATTTTGTCGGGTGCATCCTCCGGGTAATTTTCGGCATCGTTGCTGCTGATGCCTACGAACGACACGCCCCGTGCCTCGTACTCCCGGACAATACGCACGATCTCGTCGTTGACGTACAGGACGTACGGGCAGTGGTTGCACAAAAACATGACCACCGTAGCCTTGGGCGATGCGATATCCTGCAAACGAACCATCCGCCCGCTCGCGGGATCGGGGAGTTCAAAATCGGGGGCTTTGGTGCCCAGGGGAAGCATGTTCGATTCGGTGTAAGCCATATCACAGTTTTGAGTTTTGAGTTTTGAGTTTCAGCCCCCGGCTTTAGCCGTGGGGCCGAAATTACCGACAGGATTGGTTGATGCCTTGCACATAATGCTGTACGATGCCGATTGATTTGGCGGATTCGGAGCCGAGGAAACCGGTGATCATGGTGTCGTTGATTTGCCGGGAGTAAGTTTCCAGCATGGGGGCGGAAAGCGGCTGGTAGGTCCAGTGCCATTTTTCCTCGTTGTAGCCATGCGGTCGGTCGGGGCCTTTGGGCGTGTAGGGTTGGCAAAAGCCAAAGCGGTGGGCGTTTTTTTGCAACCAATCGTACACACTTGCGTATTTGCCGCCGGCTTCGAAAGTCGGATTGTTCAGGTCGTTCAGGTCTATGTCGGTGCCCCAGTGGTGGCGCGAGGCGCCGGGCATGGCCGAGTATTCCATGATCTTGGCGGCTCGGGCGGTGAGATCCGGCGTTGTTTTGGCAAAGCGCGACCACTTTGCTTCCCAGATGGCTTTTTGTTGCAAAAATGTGCGAGTGGAAGAAATGATCTTCAGGTGTACGCTGTCTTTTCGGGCGGCTTCCCACATGCTCCGGAAGGCCTCGAACGCCTCTCGGCGCAGCAGCATGCCGGGGCGGTCGGTGTAGGGCTTGCCCACCGGCACAAAATCGGGGTGCCGGGAAGGGTCAAATTTTCCCATCAGGTACGCCTCGCCGAAGCGTTCGGGTAGTGGCTCGGAGGTGTTGTCGGTCGTTGGCACACCGGCACTGCTTTCGGTTCCGGTCGGCCCCATGACGATTTCGCGGCGCTGAGACGCACTTTCCGACTCGGCCCCGCAGCCAACAAAAACAGCGAACAACACCAGCGCACTGAAGAAAAATTGGAACATCCTGAACATGGAAATTTGAAAAAACTCAAAACTCAAAACTGTTTTTCCGCTGTTTCGATCACGTGTTGTAGCGACTTTTTGGTCATCACGCCTGCTTGGCGCCAAAGTTCCTGTCCATTTCGGTACAGCATGAAGGTGGGCACGCCCATTACCTTGAGCCGCACGGCGAGGTCGGTATGCTGATCCACGTCAATTTTCAGGATGCGCACCCGGTCGCCGAGCTCGGCTTTCAGGTCGACCAGCACTGGCGACATAGCCCGACAGGGGCCGCACCAAGTGGCGTGAAAATCGAGCAGAATGGGCGTTTCGGACTGGATGATGGATTCGAAGGATTGGGTCATTTTTTCTGCGACCATGAGTGATGTATGAAATTCGGCGCAAGGTACGGTGACTTGTCGCCTCTCTGTCCCACGGCTGGAGCCGTTGGCAAAAAATTGAGGTGGTGTTGAGGTAATCAAGGTGGAATAAACGCGCGCTATCGAGGCGTTTCATCGAAAAAAACGGAGCAGGTAGTTGCCTACATCCACTTTTGAGCAAAACAACCCGATACACATGATTTTGTTCCGAACAACAGTACTGCTTGTCGCCCTTGCGGCGCCATTTTGGGCGACTGCCCAGAAAAAAGAAAAAGAGGCGGTAAAGGCCGTCATCAACCAGTTTTTTCTTGGCATGGCTACTGCCGACAGCACTTTGCTGCTCGGCGCATGCACCGAAGGCGTCATGCTGCAAACGGTCGCGGTGGACAAGCAGGGGAACCGCTCGGTGCGGACCGAAGACTTTCGGGAGTTTGTTCGGCACGTAGCCACGCCCTCGAAAAACAAATTGGACGAACGCATCAAATTCGGGGCTGTGCACGTGGAAGAAGCCCTCGCCAGCGTGTGGACGCCCTACGAGTTTTACCTGAACGGCACGTTTTCGCATTGCGGCACCAATTCCTTTCAGTTGGTCAAGATTGGCGACCAGTGGAAAATCCAGTACATCATTGACACGCGGCGGAAAGCGTGCAAGTAGAGGCGTTGCCATACAATTCCACCGGTACAGTTTTTTTCATTGAAAATTTTGAGCGGAATGCATCGGGCAGCATTCGCATGGAAGTAGTATGCCAAATTTTACGACTTTTGCCTTGCCTTTTCAGGTTTTAATGTGTGCTATTTTCCTAGCAATTCCCCCAAATCATCATTCATCATTCATCATTCATCATTCCAAAAATTCGTGTCCGACATTTTCACTCAAGTCCAACAAGCGCAAACCGCCCTCGACGCCGAAACCCCTGCCACTGCCGAAGCGCTCGAACAGTTCCGCATCCACTACCTCGGCTCCAAAGGGCTGATCAAGTCCCTGATGGAGGAAATGCGTACTGTACCCAACGAGCGCAAACGCGAGTTTGGCCAATTGGTCAATGCGCTCAAACAAAGCGCTGAAACGAAATTTCAGGAAGTCAAAACCGCGCTCGAAGCGCTGGCCGAGCAGGCTTCTGCACAGGCATTCGACCTCACCGCGCCCGGGGAACCGCTGCCCCTCGGCGCCCGCCACCCGATCGCGATCACGATGAACCGCATCATCGAGATTTTCAGCCGCATCGGTTTTGCCGTGGCCGACGGCCCGGAGATCGAGCACGACTGGTACAATTTCACGGCCATGAACACGCCGGAAGACCACCCTGCCCGCGACATGCAGGACACGTTTTACGTGGTGGACGCCCCCGGTATGCTCCTGCGAACGCATACCAGCAACGTGCAGGCCCGCGTGATGACCACCCGCAAACCGCCCATACGCATCATCGCCCCGGGGCGTGTGTACCGCAACGAAACCATCTCGGCCCGCTCGCACGCGCAGTTCCACCAGGTAGAAGGGCTGTACATTGACGAGGGTGTGTCGTTTGCCGATATGAAACAAACCCTGCTGTACTTCGCTCAGGAGATGTTCGGCGCGCCAAAAATCCGCTTGCGCCCCTCGTTTTTCCCGTTCACCGAGCCGAGCGCCGAAATGGACGTGTGGCTCGGCACCGACACCGAGGAAAACTTCCGCCTCACCAAGGGAACCGGCTGGCTCGAAATCCTCGGCTGCGGTATGGTGGACCCCCAGGTGCTCGAAAACTGCGGCATTGATAGCCGGCAATATTCCGGTTTCGCATTCGGTATGGGCATCGAGCGCCAAGCGCTTCGGTTGTTCAACATTCCCGACATTCGGCTGCTGTTTGAGAATGATGTACGCATGCTGCGGCAGTTCGCGGCGGCGCTTTGATAGTTTTTTCACCGCAGAGACGCGCAGACGCGGTGAAAAATACGTTGCGTTTCAACCTCCGCGCCTCTGCGTCTCTGCGGTGAAAAAAATACGTTCACTTAACCGACTTAACCATGTTTCTTGCAGTCCTTGGCTTATTCATTTTCATTATCGCCTCCACTATTGGCAAGGCTAACCCTAACCTGGGTTCTTTTGGCAAAATTGGCCGCATTATCGGCATTGCCGTGGCTGCCCTCGGCGTTCTCAGCTCGTGTTTTGTGCAAATTTCACCCGGCACCGTGGGCGTACAGACGCTGTTCGGCAAAGTCCAGCCGGGCACCCTGTCCGAAGGCCTGAATGTCGTGAACCCCCTGGTTGACGTCATCAACTTCGACGTCAGAACCCAGAACTATACCATGTCGGGCGTTCGTGACGAAGGGGAAAAGATGGGTGACGACGCCATTCACGTCCTCTCTTCCGATGGTCTGGAGGTTGAGGTTGACCTAACGGTGCTGTTTCGCCTGATTTCGGAGAAAGCCCCCGAGGTGTTGCGTACGATCGGCAAGGATTACCGCGATGTGATCGTACGGCCCTTGGTGCGCACCAAAATACGCGACTTCGCTGCCTATTACGATGCTATTTCCCTGTATTCGACGAAGCGAGACGAGTTTCAGTTGCGACTTGCTTCCGCCATTGAAAAAGAATTCAAGGACCGTGGCTTGGTGCTGGAACAGGTGCTTATCCGCAACATCAACTTGCCACAGTCGGTCAAAACCGCTATCGAGGCGAAAATCAATGCCGAGCAGGAATCGCAGAAGATGAAATTCGTCCTCGACAAGGAGCGCCAAGAAGCCGACCGCAAACGCGTGGAAGCCCAGGGCATCGCCGACTACCAGCGTATCCTCACCGCCTCGCTCACCGACAAACTGATTCAGTACGAACAAATCAAAGTTCAAAAAGAGTTGGTTACCTCGCCCAATGCCAAGATCATCATCATGGGCGGCGGGAAAGCAGCGCCGATCCTAATCGGGCAATAGGGTTTCAAGGTTTCTGGTTAGAAGGTTTCTGGTTAGACCACCAACCTACTAACCAGAAACCTTCTAACCAGAAACCCTCAAACCTCGTTAGTATGCACCTCTCCGCCGTCATCATCACCTACAACGAGGAGCGCAATATCGGGCGCTGCCTCGATTCGCTCGTTGGGATTGCCGACGATGTGGTGGTGGTGGATTCGTTTTCTTCCGACAGCACGGAAGCGATCTGTATAGAAAAAGGCGTTCGATTTGTCCAGAATGCCTTTGCCGGGCATATCGAACAAAAGAACTACGCGCTCGGGCAGGCGCTGTACCCTTGGGCGCTCAGCCTCGATGCCGATGAGGCGCTCAGCGACGCCCTGCGCCAGTCCATCTTGGCGATAAAAACGAATCCGGCCGCCGTCGGCTACACCATGAACCGGCGGACCAATTATTGCGGCCAGTGGATCAACCACAGCGGCTGGTATCCCGACCGAAAACTCCGCTTGTTCGATCGCCGCATCGGGCAATGGGCCGGCACCAACCCCCACGACAAGGTGGACATGCAACCCGGCAGCAGTATCCTCCACCTCGCCGGCGACCTGTTGCACTACAGTTACTACACCGTGGAAGAGCACTACGCCCGTGCCGGCAAATATTCCCGCATAGCCGCCCGCGCCATGCTGGCTCAAGGCAAAAAAGCGCACTGGTGGAACATCGTGTTCAACCCCGTTTTCAAGTTCGTGCGCAATTACCTCCTTCGCCTCGGATTTCTCGACGGTCGTGCGGGCTGGACGATCTGCCGGATAAGCGCTCTGGAAACGTACTGGAAATACCGGGAACTGACGCGGCTTGCAAAAACATCTGTTCGTTGACCTATTTTCGCCGCGCAATCGAGTCAATCGAAATAATCGGATCAATCGAATCAATCAAAAAATGGTCATTGGAATCACAGGCGGCAGCGGCAGCGGCAAAACCACCTTCATCCGGCGCTTGCGCGAGCAATTCGGCCCGGAGCAGCTCTGCATCATCTCGCAGGACGACTACTACCTGCCCCGCGAACAACAACACACGGACGATCGGGGGGAGAAAAACTTCGACCTGCCCCAGTCGTTTGACAAAAAAGCCTTCCGGGCCGATCTGGAACGCCTGCGCAACGGCGAGACAGTCGTCCGGCAGGAGTACACGTTCAACAACCCCGAGGCCACGCCCAAAACGCTGACCTTTCATCCGGCGCCCGTCATCATCGTGGAAGGGCTTTTTGTGTTTCACTACAAAAAAATAGCGCCCCTGCTCGACCTCAAAGTGTTCATCAACGCCAAGGAAAACCTCAAGGTGATCCGCCGCATCCACCGCGACCAAGTGGAGCGCAATTACCCCATCGAGGATGTGTTGTACAAATATGAGCACCACGTATTGCCGGCTTACGAACGCTACATCCAGCCCTACAAGGAGGATGCGGACCTTGTGATCAACAACAACGAGCATTTCGAACAGGGCCTTGCTGTGCTGACGGGGTTCTTGAAAAACAAGTTGGGGCTGTCGTAGCCTTTGCGCACATATTTTCCCATGCACCCCACCGTCTCCGCCGATGCCCCGCTCTACTCGCGGGCATTTTCGCTCCTTTGCCTGTCGCACGGCCTGTTCGCCGCAAGTTTCAACATGATGATCCCCGAGTTGCCGGCGTACTTGTCGTCGCTCGGCGGCGCGGAGTACAAGGGCCTCATCATTGCCCTGTTCACGATCACAGCGGGCATATCTAGGCCGTTCAGCGGCAAGTTGGCCGACACCATCGGGCGCATGCCGGTCATGTACATCGGTGTGCTGGCCTGCGTAATTTGTGGCGTGTTGTATCCGCCGCTGGCGTTTGTGAGCGGATTCCTGACCCTGCGCTTTTTCCACGGATTTTCCACGGGATTCAAACCTACTGGCACGTCGGCTTATGTGGCCGACATCGTGCCCATGCACCGGCGCGGCGAGGCGATGGGCGTACTCGGTATTTGTTTCAGCATCGGCGTGTCCGCCTCTCCGCCCATCGGCAGTTGGATGGCGCAGGTATGGTCACTCGATGCCGTGTTTTACGCCTCGGCGGTGCTGGCAGCCTTGTCCATTGCGGTCATGGCAGGACTCAAGGAAACCTTGCCAGAGAAGCAACCCTTTCGAATGGCGCTGTTGCGCGTCACCAAAGACGACATTTACGACCCGCTGGCTTTGCCGGCGGCCGTGCTGATGATCCTGTGCTACGGCAGTTACGGCGTCATCCTGACCCTCGCGCCCGACCTGACGGATGGGGTAGGGGTGGCCAATCGCGGCACGGTTTTCATGCTGTTCACGGCGGCGAGCGTGTCCACGCGCCTGTTTGCCGGAAAAATCTCCGATCAGCGCGGCCGCGAGCCGGTGCTGAGAGTGTCCGCGCTGGTGATCGCTGCCTCCATGATCGCTTTCGCCAACACCACCACCCCCGCTATGCTGTACTGCTCGTCCGTCCTGTTCGGCCTCGGGAACGGCATCTTTGCCCCCGCCATCAACGCTTGGACGGTGGATCTTGGCGACCCGCAGCGCCGGGGGCGTTCCATGGCCACCATGTACATTGCCCTGGAAATCGCCATCGGAGTGGCCGCCGCCCTGTCGGGCTGGTATTTTGCCGACCACCTCGAGCGGATGCCGGCGGTGTTTTATGCCGCTGCCGCGCTGAGCCTGATCGGTTTTTTTTACCTGTGGAAACGAGGTCATGCCGACCGGTTTCTTGGATTGCCCGGCCGAACGCGCGTTTAGTGATACAGGCTATCGCGGTTTTTGGAGTGTTTCATTCGTCCATTTCGTACATCAGTTTGCCGCCGGTCATAATTTCCCGAAATCCGATCTGTGGTTTTGTTAGCAAAACCCCGTTCAGCCAAACCTGACGGCTGTATACGTTTTGATCCGAGAAGTGTTTGGCCGTCACTTCGAATTGCTTTCCATTAGCCAGTCGGATGCGTGCTTTCTGCACTTGTGGCGCGGCCAAAACAAAATCGCCGGATGCCGGATTGACCGGGTAAAACCCAAGGCAAGCAAAAATATACCATGCAGACATTTGCCCGCAGTCGTCGTTGCCGATCATGCCGTCGGGGGTGTCGTTGTGGAACTCCCGAACAATCCGGCGCAGCAACTGGTGCCCTGTTTGCGGAGTATCCGAAAACGCATACAACCAGGCAACATGATGGCTCGGCTCGTTCCCGTGGGCATATTGCCCGATCATGGCCTCCTGCCCGAGGAACTTGTCGGCATTTTGGGCCTCCAGACTAAAAAACGCATCGAGGTGCCGGGTCAGTCCCGGCCTGCCGCCGAGCAGGTCGGCTACCCCCGGAAGGTCGTGCTGGGCAGGTGTCCAAAAGTATTGCCAGGCATTGGCCTCGGTGTAGTCGCCCGGATTGTTCATCGGTGAGGTGGCTGCGAGCGGGTCGAAAGGCAAACGAAACTGCCCGGCCATGTTTTTCCCTCGAAAAAGCCGGGTTTCGGGATCGAACAGGTTTTTGTAAAAACCGGCTCTGCGGCGAAAAATCCGTTCCGTGGCCGTGTCGGCCAGCAAGGCGGCCATGTCGGCTGCGCACCAGTCGTCATAACTACTTTCGAGTGTGCGCGACACCGCTTCGTTGTCCAGCCGGTCAAAGGGGTAGTAGCCGTATCGGTTGTACAGTTCCCAGTCGGAGTTGATGTGGCTGCGGGTAGATGTCTCGACCATTGCGCGCAGCGCTTCGCGGTGGTCAAAGCCGGTGAACCCGTTGCGTGCGGCGGATGCAAGCATGGGTATGGCGTGGTTGCCGATCATGCAATAGTTGTCCTGTCCCCAGGCCGTCCAGATCGGTAAAAAGCCGGCGGCACGGTGGTGGAGCAGCAGCGTCCGGGCAATGCCGTCCACCCGTTCCGGCGCTATGATTTGCAAGAGCGGGAAAGCCGCCCGGTATATGTCCCAAATGGACAGGGTGGAGTAGTACTCGTTGTTTGGCGCCCGGGCAATCTGGTTGTCGGGGCCGCGGTATCGGCCATCTGTGTCGGCGATATTGGAGGGCTGGAGCAGCAGGTGGTACAGGGCGGTGTAGAAAATAATTTTTTGCTGCTCGGGTGCTTCGATCTGGATGCGGTCGAGGTATTTTGCCCAGGCTCGTTCGGCGTTTTTCTGCACTTTTTTGAAATTCCAGTGCGGCACCTCCACTTGCAAGTTTCGTTTTGCGCCCATTACATCCGCCGTCGAGAGGGCGATTTTTACCTGCAAAGTCCGCGTATTGGGTAAATCGAATTGCAACAGGAACCGGGGTGCATTTTCCTTTTTTCCTTTGGGCAAAGTGTTGGTTTGAACCCAGGGCTGGTCAAATTGAACTACAAAAAAATACCGGCGCTGTACCCAGTTTTTGGTGTGGCACCAACCAGAGATGGTGTTGGCGGCCTCCAACCTTACATCACTTTCGAGCACGAGGCTGTCGGTCAAGAAACGGATGCCGTGCTGAAAGTCGGCCAGCACATACCCAGTTCGCGTCGGGTAGGTGTATCGGTGCATGGCTACCCGTTCGGAAGCGGTCAGTTCCACGCGCACGCCGTCTTTTTTTGTCACGGCATAGTAGCCGGGACGGGCCGTTTCGGTCTTTTTGTCCAAACGGTTTTTAAGGCCGGTATCCGGTGTTTCGGCAAAAGGCAGCAGCAGCACGTCGCCCATTTCGCCGATGCCCGTTCCGCTCAGGTGGGTTTGGGAAAATCCCAAAACAGTGGTGTCCCGAAACTGGTACCCGCTGGTGTGCGACCAGCCTTCGTCACGGGTATCAGGCGAAGGCTGCACCATGCCGAAGGGCATCGAAGGGCCGGGAAATGTGTGTCCGGTGCCGTCCGTGCCGAGAAATACGTTTACGAAGCGGGTGTTCTGGGCGCCGAGGTCGGGCCACAAGGCAAGCGGGAAAAAGAGCAGGAGGAAAACAACATTCTTTGTCATACGCGCGAAAAAAGTATGGGATTCAGCGGCGTGTCAATGACCGACCCGACTTGCGCTTCGGGGCACCAGGTGTTCCAGTCGTTGCGCTGGCTGTCGTTTTCGGGGTTTTTTAGGGTCATGTCTTTGTCCATATAAATTACGGTCATCACCTTGCGCATCTGGTCGGTTGTATTGGCTCCGGCCCGATGAAATACCCAGCCGGAGTGAAAGCTGACCTCACCGGAATCAAACGGTTCGACGACATGGACGAAGTCCGTCACCCGGAGTTTTTCCCCGATTTTTTGTTCGCTCTCGTCGCTGATGGCCAGCTCGCGTCCGGCAACAATCCAATGGCTGCCCGCGCTGAATTCGAGCGGCCCCATTTCCAGGGGGGTATGTTGAAGAGGTATCCAGGCCGTCACGGTTCGGTCTGTTTCGAGAGGCCAGTAGAATTGGTCGGCATGCCAGGGCGTGATGCCTCCGCCCGCTTCCTTGAACAGTGCCTGGTCGTGATAAAGCCGAACGCCGGCGGTCTGCATCAAATCGGCGGCGATTTGTGCCAGGCGCCTGGAGAAGACCAGTTCGTGGATGTCGGGATCGCTGCGCCACAGATTGAACAGCTGCAGAAAAGCCTTGCCGTATGTCGTTCGCTCAGCCAGCGCGGTGGTATCGGTATTCAATTCGGCCACTTTTTGGCTGATGCAGGCATTAAAGAAACGGATCGTCGCTTCCGAAAAGACCTGTTTGAGTTTGATGAAACGATTTTTTTGGTAAAAGTACAGCTGCTTGCCGGTGAGCGGATAAGGGTTCCGGAGTTCGGCCATGACGGCGGCGGGTATTTCCTGTTTCATATTTTTCCATAATTTTCAGAACAAAGGTCTGCGCAGGTGTCCGGCTTCTGTTTGTACCTAAAAAACAATTTTTGATACTATATTGACTATTTTTGCGCTTTAAAAAAAATACAAACAACATGATATGAAACCAAAACGGGAACATCGGCCACAAGCGGGAGAGCCTCCGTCCATTCAATGCTTCGAAGTGGCCGTTCCATCGTTTGAGTTTTACTGGCATTATCACCCGGAGTATGAACTGACGTATATCGTAAAAGGTAGGGGCAGGCGCTTGGTTGGCGACAGTCAGGAGGCATTTTCGGAGGGTGATTTGGTGCTGCTCGGCCCGAATTTACCGCACACCTGGGTCGGCGACAGCCGAAGTGAGGGGCCTTGCCGGGCTGTGGTGCTGAAATTTTCGGCTGCTGTTTTCGAGGCGCTTGCAGCCATTCCCGAAAGTGAGCCGGCAACTTCCTTGCTGAAGCGGTCGGCCTCGGGCCTGCATTTCCCATATACCGGCAATAAACTACCGGACTTGTTTGATCGCGTGCGCCAAGCCGGCGGTATTCAGGCCATCGCGTACCTGTTGCTGTTGCTCGATTCGCTCACGCGTGCGGAGGCTTTACCGCTTGCGTCTGTGCATTTTTTGCCGTTGGCGGAAGCCCGTAACGAACAGCGCCTGCAACAGGTTTTCAAGTATATTCAGGAAGACTTTGCCAAGGGAATTTCGCTGCGCGAAGCGGCGCAGCGGGCACATCTGTCGGTGAGCGCCTTTTGCAAATTTTTCAAAAAGGCCACAGGCAGGACCTTTTCCGATTACGTCAATGAGGCCCGGATCACCCATGCCTGCACGCTCCTTCTGGAAACGGACAAGCCCATAGGGATGGTGGCAGAAGCCAGCGGCTTCGAAAATCTGGCCTATTTCAACCGGGTATTTCTCAAAAAAAAGGAGGCTACACCGGGTCAATGGCGGCGGCGGGTTGGTCGGTAGCATACGGCGTACCAAAACAGCAATGAAAAACAATTTCGTCCAGGTTTTGAATTTTAGATGCCGCGCGTATCTTTGCCGCCGCTTTTAAAAAAGCACCCATTGCCAGGCCACGTGGCGGAATTGGTAGACGCGCTACTTTGAGGGGGTAGTGTCCTTACGGATGTGCTGGTTCGACTCCAGTCGTGGTCACAAAAAAATCCTGCGACGCCCGATCAGACTTGCTCTGGTCGGGCGGTTTCGTTTTAAACCTTCCAGGTTTTCAAAACCTGGAAGGTTTATACTCCTATTTTTGCAGGTAAGACCACCGAACGCATGAAAAAATCGGAACCAGTTTTTCCCAAAGGAACGGACTCGCCGCTGCTCGCCGCTGCTCGCCGCCACCTCCTGCAGCTCTGGAATGACCAGCACGATGCCCGCCTGGTATTTCACAATTTCGCGCAGGCGGCAGGCGTGGCAGCGCACGTGGCCGAATTTCTCGAACAGGAAAACCTGCCGGAGGCCGCCGGCGAGGTCGCGCTCCTGTCTGCCTGGTTCCACAATGTCGGCTACCTGTACGATGCCGCCCGCCCGGTGGAGGCCGGGGCCATCCGCGCCGAGTTCTTTTTGGCCGAACAAGGCTGCGCACCGGATAAAATCCAGCAGGTGCGCCAGTGCATCACCGCCGCACTGGCGGAGGGGCGCCCCGAAACCCCGGAGGCCTGCACGCTTAGCGACGCCCTGCGCGCATACGACTGGGTGGACACGTTCGATGCACGCGTGCCGCTGTTGCGCCTCGAGCGCGAACTGCTATCGGGCCATCCCGTCAACGATGCCGACTGGGCACGTTATGTGGACGATCAACTCCGGCAGTGCCGTTTTTTTACGGCATTCGCCAAAACAAACTATGAGCCTGTGCTGGCGCTGCGCCTCCTGGAGCGCCGCAGTACCTTCCCGGCTGTGCAGGCAACGGACAGTCCGGAACCGAAAAAACCGAAAACCGGCGGGAGCGGACGCTTCGACCGCCTCGCCCGGCGCCCCTTGCGCTCCAGCATCCAGACCTACTTCCGCGCCAACTACGGTACCCATATCCGCCTGAGCGCAATCGCCGACAACAAGGCGCACATCATGATCAGCGTCAACTCGATCCTGCTGTCGGTGGCCATTTCGCTGCTCACCTACCAAACACTGACCAACCGCAACCCGCTGTACGTGCTGCCCATCATCATGTTTTTGGTCACCAGTTTGGCCTCGCTCATTTTTGCCGTGCTGTCGTCGCGCCCCCGGGTCACGAACGTCGTACCGGTGTCCGGCCAGGCGCCCAACCCGGTGTTTTTCGGAAACTTCGTACACCTTTCGCTCGACCAGTACGAGGCCGCCACCGATGCCATGCTGCGCGACGGGCGGCTGCTGTTCGGCAACATGGCACGCGACCTGTACTTTCTCGGCCAGGTGCTTGACAAAAAGTACCGGCTGCTCACCTATTCCTACACGGTGTTTATGATGGGTTTTGTGGCCACGGTCGGCGCGTTCATCGGGGCGTATTTCCTCGGCGAGTAGTTGTTTCACCGCGGAGACGCTTTTTTCACCGCAGAGACGCGGAGACGCGGAGAAAAATTCGCCGAGGCATGATCGCCAATCTTTTTCCCCGCGCAAAACTCCGCGTCTCCGCGTCTCTGCGGTGGGAAATTCGCCGCCTCGCCGCGCCCTTTCCCCGCGCAAAACTCCGCGTCTCCGCGTCTCCGCGGTGGGAAATTCGCCGCCTCGCCGCGCCCTTTCCCCGCGCAAAACTCCGCGTCTCCGCGTCTCTGCGGTGGGAAATTCGCCGCCTCTGCGGTGAAAACACAATTCCAACGCATTTCCAATGCATTTCCAGTTGTCTCGTGAAAACGGATGGAAAATTTGTGCACTTCAAACGCACCAATTTTTCTCACCGATTTCAAAAACGAAGACAATGAACAAACACTTCTTGTACGCCCTCCTCCTGATCGCTTCGGCGACATTCCCCACACTAATCTTCTCCCAAGGCGCGGGCACCAAACCCGAATTGGTGCTGTACCGCTACAACAGCGGCAGCATCATTTCTCCTTTGCCGGTAGTGCAGGGCAACCTGCTCGGCACCATTGCCTGGCGCGGGCTGGTGACCTACGGCGACATCCGAACCGGCGCTTCCATCCAGTCATTCATCACCGATCCCGTGGCGCCAGGCCTGCTCGAAGCCAACATGATCTTTCGCACCAGCGATGCTGGCGGGCTGAAAAACCGCATGATAATCACCGAGACCGGCCTCGTGGGTATCGGGACAGACAACCCCGCTTTCCACCTGCACACCGTGGGCAATACGCACACCACCGGCAGGTTCCACGGGCGCATCCACTTTGATACCAACTCGGCCAACGATGATGCCCCCAACACCTACACGGACGAGGCCTACTTCGAGCGCAAACTGCGCGGCACGTTGGGCGTGCCGACCCCCGTCGGGGTCAACAACTTCGGCGGCATCCTCAGCCTCGCTCCGGGTGGCGACGCGTACGACCATCAGCTGTTTTTCGGTCAGGACGGCATCTGGAACCGTCGCGAGGTAGGCAACAACCCCGCTTGGAGCGGCGCCTGGGAAAAACTGCTTTCCAGCGCCGATATCGCCGGCCGTCCCAACCTCGTGGCCCGCTTCCGCCCGCCCGGCCCGCTGTCCAATTCGTTGGGCGACGGCCAGATTTTCGACAACGGCGCCAACGTGGTCATCGGCGGCATACCCGCCGCTCCGGCAGTGGCGGCGCCCGCATTCGATCCCGCCGATGTGCTCACGGTGCAAGGCCGCGCACAAGTGAACGGCAACGTACGCAGCTCCGGCAATGCCACGGTGGACGGCAACACCGCCACAAACAGCCTGAACGTGGCGGCCAACGCCACGGTGAGCGGCAACCTCGGCATCGGAACAGCGCCCGCGCACAAGTTGCACCTCGCCGGCGACGGCTATATCAACGGGCGCCTGGCCATTGGCCCTACCGCACACTATGCCAACGGATATGCCCTGAGCGTGAACGGCAAAATCATCAGCGACGAAGTGCGCGTCCGGTTGGAGCCGATGTGGCCCGATTATGTTTTTGAGAAAAACTACACCCTCCGGCCGCTGGCCGAGGTGGAAGCATTTGTGCAGGAAAACAAACACCTGCCCGGCGTGGCTTCCGCAAAAACTGTGGCAGAGGACGGCCTTGACCTGGCCGGGATGCAACACGCGCAAATGGAAAAAATCGAGGAACTGTTCCTGCACCTCATCGCGCTGGAAAAACAGGTGGCCGCATTGCGCTCGGAAAACGACGCGCTGAAAGCCAAAGTCAACCATTTGGAAAACCGCTAAATTCTGGAAACCATGAACTTGAATAAAATTTTCACGCTACTCTGTCTGCTCTGCTTAGCCGGCACGGCCCTGGCCCAGGTGCCGGCAGCGCCCGGGAGGCAGCCCGCTGGAGGGTTCTGGACGGACATTCCGGAGGTTTCCCTGCGAAAAACCAACAAAACCGAAGACCGTTTGCCCCACGAGTTCCGGCTCATGGAGGTGCAGATCGAGTGGCTGGCCGATTGGTTGGCCAAACTTCCGCTCGACTACTCGAAGGTGCCCGCCAAACCGAAGGCGACCATCGAACTGCCGATGCCCGACGGCAGCACCGAGGCATTCGTGTTGTTCAACGACCCGATCATGCACCCGGACCTGGCGCGCCGGTACCCGGAAATTCAGACCTTCGGCGGCTACGCACTCAGCGATCCCTCCACCACGGTTCGGCTGGACCTGTCGCCACACGGGTTCAACGCGACGATCTTGTCCGACAAGCGGGGTGCCGTGCTTATCACCCCTGTGGCAGTGGGCGACAACCGGCACAACATCAGTTATTTCAAAAAACACAGCCGCCGCGACGAAAACTGGACCTGCCTGTTCGACGGCCACCACGCCGACAAAGGCCAGCAAAAAGCGGAAAGCGTGGCGGCCGGCGACTGCGGCACCCGTCGCGAATACCGGCTGGCACTGGCGGCCACGGCGGAGTACACCAATTTTCACGGCGGCACCGTGGCCCTGGCGCTGGCGGCCATGAACACGACGATGAACCGCGTGAACGCCGTCTATGAGCGCGAATGCTCCATCCGGATGAACCTGATCGCCAATACCGACGACCTGATCTACACCGACGCGATGACCGACCCGTACACCAACGGAAATACCGGCGCCATGATCGGTGAGAACCAGACCAACGTGGACACAGAAATCGGCAGCGCCGACTACGACATTGGCCACGTATTCGGCTTGAACAGCGGCGGTTTGGCGAGTCTCGGAGTGGTATGCAGCGGCAGCAAGGCACGCGGGGTGACCGGCAGCGGCTCGCCCATCGGCGATGCGTTCGATATAGACTATGTGGCCCACGAAATGGGACACCAGTTCAACGCCGACCACACATTCAACGAAAGCAACACCGGCAGTTGTGATGCCGCCAATGTGAATGCCGGGACGGCTTTTGAGCCGGGCAGCGGCACCACCATTTTGGCATACGCCGGAATTTGCGGCGCCACGAACGTGCAGCCCAACAGCGATGCGTATTTCCACGCCATCAGCCTGCAACAAATCGGCAATTTTGTGGTGTCGGGCGGCGGAAGTGGCTGCGACAACCCTGTAGCCGTGGCCAACGATCCGCCCACGGTGAACGCCGGTGGCGATTTCACCATCCCGATCAGTACGCCCTTCCGGCTGACGGCCACGGGCAGCGACCCGAACGGAAACCCGCTGACCTTTTGCTGGGAGCAGATGGACAACCAGTTGATCCCGCACCCGCCCGCCACCACGGCCGCCAACGGACCGGTATTCCGCTCGTTCATGCCTGTAGCCTCGCCCACGCGATACTTCCCGAGGCTGCCGGTCATTCTGGACAACACTCTGGCGTCCACCTGGGAAGTGCTGCCGAGCGTGGCGCGCACCATGAATTTCCGGGCGACCGTGCGCGACAATCTGCCCGCAGGGGGCTGCACCGACGAGGACGACATGGTGGTCACGGTGTCGGCTACCGCTGGGCCGTTCCGCATCACCGGCATCGGCCCCGACGACAATTGCCTGTTTGCCGATGCTTCCACCACCATCACCTGGGATGTGGCCAATACCACCGCCGCACCGGTCAGTTGTGCCGACGTGGACATCTGGCTCTCCACCGACGGCGGCCAAAACTTCGGCATTCTGCTGGCCGACAACGTGCCCAACAGCGGTTCGGCAAGCGTCAATGTGCCCGCCACCGCTATCACCCAGACGGGCAGGATCATGGTAATCTGTGCAGACAACATTTTCTTGAATGTCAACCAGAAGGACATCGCTATTGACTGCCCGGCCAACATCACGGTGACCGACAACCCGGCCAACGGCACCTATCAGGCGCGGGAGCGGGTGGTCACCTCCGGAAACGTGGTCATTGCTCCGGCCACCACCGCCCGGTTTTTCGCCGGGGATGATGTGGTGATGACCGACGGCTTTTGGGCGCAGCAGGGCAGCGATTTCATCGCCCGAATCCAGACCTGCAACCACTGCGCGGCCTCCAAACCAGAAAGTATGGTGGAGCAAAAGGCGAACCCGAACGTGTATTTCTACGAAGACCAATCCGATGCGCGCAGTGCGACGGACGGGCGGAACTCCGGACTGAGCGCCTCGGTGGCGCCCAATCCGTTCAGTCAGCAACTGACCGTAAATTTCGAGGTCACCGAACCCGGACCGGTTTTGATTGAATTGATTGACGTTACGGGCCGGCTTGTTCAAACGATTTATCGAAACGACCGTGTCGAAGCGGGTATGCACCGCGCTACGGTACCCACAAATCAGTTGCCGGCCGGTGTGTACAGTAGCCGGATTTCAGTGCCGGGCGGCTGGAAGCAGGTCAGTGTGGTGAAGATGTAGGCTGAAATTTTTCACCGTGGAGACGCTGTTTTCTCACCGCGGAGACGCAGAGACGCGGAGAAAAAACACTCTGCGGTTCATCTCTGCGTCTCCGCGTCTCTGCGGTGAGAAAACAGCGTCTCTGCGGTGAAAAAACAGCGTCTCTGCGGTGAAAAAACAGCGTCTCCACGGTGAAAAAACAGCGTCTCTGTGGTGAAAAAAAACCTTATCCGAAATCAATCTCCGTATTGTCGCCGATGTTCAGGCTGAGGTTTCGGCCTTTGATGACCGCGTCTATGCCGACGACCGAGTGGCGGAGCACCACCTCGTCAATGGAGGCGAAGTTGCCGATGATGCTGTCCTTGATGACGGCGGAATTGACCGTCACGTTGTTTCCGATGGTCACATGCGGACCGAGGATGCTGTTGGCGATGTGGCAGTTTTCGCCGATAGCGACTGGGTGGATAATGATCGTGTTCTCAAAAACAGGCAGGCTGAACGCGTCGGTGGCATAGCCGCGCTGGCCGAGCAGCATGGCATTGGTCTCGAGCAGCACTTCCTTGCGACCGCAGTCAAACCAGTTGTTCACCGGAATGGCCTGAAACGGGACGCCTTGTTGCAGGATGTACTGGAGGGCGTCGGTGAGCTGGATTTCGCCGACGGTGCGCTGGTTGGTTTGCATGAGGTGCTCCACCGCGCGGAGTAGGGCGTTGACTTCCTTGATCTTGTACAGCCCGACGATGGCCATGTTCGACTTGGGGATGCGCGGTTTTTCCACCATGCGACTCACGAAACCCCGCTCGTCGAACTCGGCCACGCCGAACTCGCGCGGGTCATCCACCTTTTTCACGCCGATACAGGAAAACGGACAATCGAGCATCTGCTTCAGGTCGGCATCGAAAATGGTGTCGCCAAACGCGATGAACACCTCGTCTTCGTCCTCGATGGCTTCGTGGGCCGTCCAAACGGCGTGTCCGCTGCCTTCGCGGTGCTCTTGGTACACAAACTCGGTTTTCAGGTTGGGGTAGCGGTGCTCGATGAAATCCCGCACCTTGTCGCCGAGGTAGCCAATCACAAAAACAAAGTCGGTCAACCCGGCCTCGGCCAGTTTGTCCACGATAAAACAAATGATGGGCTTGCCGGCCACCGGCAATAGCGGCTTCGGCTGGGTGTAGGTGTGCGGGCGGAGTCGGGTGCCGGCACCGGCAACGGGGATCACAACTTTCACGGTGGGCGGTCGAGAGGAAATTGGGCGGCCAAAGGTATTGAAAATCGGCAATGTTTTGTCCAGGCAATAGTATTCCCTCGTAGAGTAAAGGGCCACAGTTGCGCGAACACCCCTCCAAAAAAACGTCCCCCTCGCACAACCCGTGCGAGGGGGACAGCCAATAGCCAAAGGCCAACAGCCAACAGCCGGTGGGCTACAGCCGTACCGCCATCATCTTCCGCGTCTGCTTGCCCTCGGGCGTGGTCAGTTCGTAGAAGAGCACGCCGGTGGCATTCAGTTCGTCCAAACGGAGCACCTCTTCGTGGTAGCCCGCCGGGTAGTACTTGTCGGAGCGCCACAGCTCGCGGCCGCTGATGTCGAGTACGCGCAACGAGGCATCGCAGGCCGCGGGCAGGATAAAGCCGATCGCCGTACGGTCGCTGAACGGATTCGGACGGTTTTGCAGCAGGTCGGCAGACGCATTGGCCACGCCCACCTGTTCGTTCACGAAGGGCAGCCCGGGCTGTGTGTAGCTGGTGAAGATCAGTTGCACCGCACGCTGGGCCAGCGGGGTCGTGTAGGCCACGGCCGACAGTATGGCCGGATCGAACGACACCACGTCGCTGAGTTTCATGCCGCCCTTTAGCGCTGTGAAGCGCACGCGGTACATGGGCTGGATGCCCGGCAGCGTGACGCCCTGCGCCACCGACCACAGGGTGCGCAGTTCGCCAAGGGCCACCTGGTACGCGCCGAAGTTGCCGGAGGCGTCCAGCGGAATACCGGTGGTGGTGGTGCTCACGCTCTGGTATTGCAGCACCGCCGGATCGAAACGCATGCCGTGCTGGAACGCCGCGATGTCCGTGAAATTGATCACCGAAAAATCGAGGTCAACCGTTTCGCCCGCCTTCAGCATGCGGTCGCGCACGCGCCACACGAGCGGCTTGGCCTCCGGATCGGGCTTCAGCGAGGGGTCGGCGATGCCGGGGTCGGGGCCGGGGAAACCCTCTTCCAGCACGTCGCCGGTTTTCACGCCGAAGAAATCCTGGCCGGGCACCGAGCCGGACACGCCGGTGAGCACGCGTTTGTCGAACAAGGTGTAGTTGTCTATCGTGTACGGGCCGATGAGCACGGGAATATAGTTGGTGCGCACAAAACGCCAGGCGCCCGTGGTGTTCAGGATCGCCAGAGCGGAGGGGTTGCCCAGCAGGCCCTGGCGGATGAGCGCCGCGTCCACCGAGGAGATCGTGCTGCTCCGGTTGCAGTCGGCGGCCAAGAGACGGTAGAAGTCCGAGATCGTGGCGTAGCCCGTCAGGTGTTGCTGGATGGCCGTGGCATCGGCGGAGGTCACACCGTTGAACATGCCGCCGGGCGGGTTCTTCGACGGAGTGACGACGAAATCGTCGCCCGTGTTGGCGATCAGATCGTACGCGCCGTTGATGTCGGACAGGTCGGAATCGGTGGCTTCGCCGGAGAGCGTCACGGTGGTGTTGTTCACGCCCGTGGTGCCGTTGCCCTGCCAGAAAATGGCGCCGGAAATTTGCGTGCAGGCAAAGACCGTGAGGGTGAATTGGCAGGTGTTCATCAGGCCCGTCACGTCGGTTGCCGTCCATTCGATCAGGTGGGGACCGGCGGAAAGGACGGTTCCGTTCAGCGAAGCCAGGTTGTTCAGGTCGTTGACCA